>Ga0247734_1000011_pt1 | contig 258357 bp, 332 predicted proteins | sample UWRJL103311B2_FD_180933 | JGI IMG/M metagenome (GOLD analysis project Ga0247734, IMG submission 180933) | Plant litter microbial communities from Arlington Agricultural Research Station in Wisconsin, United States - UWRJ-L103-311B-2 | ecosystem: Environmental > Terrestrial > Plant litter >...
ACTTGTCGGGCGATCCTTCAGCATTCTTATCCTTACGACCCACCGCCATGTCGATAACCCGCACACTGGCTTTGATACCAGTGAGGACCTGAGGAACGGTTTTCACCCAACCGGAGATCATGATCGAGTTAGCCGCTACCAAGGTTTTGTAAGTCCTGGTGGCAGCTGCAATTTCTTCAGAAGTGAAACGCTTCTCAGCGGATTTCTCTTCACGCTTGAGAGCGGTCAGTGCGTTTTTGGAAAACGTCTGGATCTTGGCGGCGTACTTATCCCACTCATCGACCTTGGTTTGGATTTTACCAATCCCCACCAGGCCTGCCAGAGCGGCATTGATGCCCGCAGTCAGATCACCCTTGGTCAGCGCACCCATCTTGGCGTCTTTAACTTTGGAAACCATTTCGATCTTCAAAGTAGAACCGATCATGGAGTTCTCTTTGTCCTGACCTGGAACGATCGAGATCTGGTGAGAAGGTATGAAGTTCAGTTTATTGATCGAAGGTGAGCCGCTGTGGATGATGTTACCGACAGCCGCGCTCAACTGCTGGATAAACTTCTGCTGGCTGGCTTCGTCCATCACACCTGATGGAATCTCGATCTTCAGGATATTGCCAAAGCTACCATCCCACTTCTGACTGAAGGTCTGGAAGTCAGCCATGATCGCGCTGATGGCTTTGTCAGGATGAACGATGGTGCCGTTGTTATCGGCCAAGTAGATACCGATGTTGCCCAGGTTCACTTCCTTGGTAGCGGACGTGACGGCAAGACCGTTCACCTTGGTCTGTACGGTTTCAGCGTACTTCTTGACCCCGTCGACGTTACCGGCGAACTTCTGGAAGAACGACTTGATCGACGTCCACATGGCGCTGAACGCTTCAGCAATCCAAGCAAGCATACGCGCCAACATGCCTTGTTTCTTTTCTTCAGCTTCAACCGAATACTCAGCACGAGTCATGCCGCTCTCGAAAGAAGGCACCAGCAGACTGACCGGGATCACGTCGAACAACTGCGCCGAACGCAGGATCGATTCAACCGACACACGCATCAGCTCAGCAGCTTGTTCGGTCATGCCGTCTTTGCCGTAGGTGTCCAGTGTCGAATCAACCAGGTCAGTCAGCGTACCGGTGAGAGCGTTGTTCTTCATCAGCTCATCAGATTGCGCACTGATGTCTGTGGACGTGGTCAGCATCTCTTCGAGGTTCTCGGAGACACCTTCGTAGATCTGCGCAAGATCCGATTCGAAAGCTGCATCTTCTACAGCTTGTTTGATACGTTGCAGCTCATCACGCTGTGCAGTCTGTTGCGCGGTAGCTTTGCTCATGGATTTGAGAAGGCTGGACATGAATGCCGTTCCTTGATATTAAGTGTGGATAGTTTTTATGCAGCTTTCTTCGATTCCAGCGCATCCACGCACCGATCAAGATATTTCTCGATCGCATACTGAGTGAGCATGTAAGCAGAAAGGTTTTCGCGAGGCAGTCTTGCCAGCTGGGCGAGGATAGTCCCAAACATGGCGTACATCTGACTGGCTTGACTGGCTATACGTTTTTCTTCGATGTCATCATTGTTTGACAGCTTTTTCATGTTCTCATTGAAGCCGGAGTCCATCGCAGCGCCCATGGATTTGAATACACGAGAAGCGCTGTCCATTGGAGCCTTCATGGAGTCGAAGCTGCCGTACGATGCCGCAAGCGCGTCCAGCAGTTGCACACACTCTTTAGATGTCATCGCAGGCGCCATACCTGACTTCTTAGGTTCTTGATGACTTGATACCTTCGCCCCGACCCGATCCCCTTGGCCTTGAGTCAATTGGATCCTAACAGAATTCCCAGGACCAATCGGAAGGTCACGAACGTAACCACCTTCCCCTTTCTTCAACTCAAGGGCGGTAGTCAGCTTGGCGAGAATATCAGCCGCGCCGGCTTTTGAGTCATGCTCCCCCGGCTTGAAACCTTTGAACACGTCCATGGTTTTACGCAACATGACCAACGTTTCGTTACCGGCAGCCTTAGTGTTGGCTTGGGTACTGCTCAACACCGAAATGGTTTTACTACCGCCTTCACCGATCAGGTTCAGATCGGGAACGGATACAGTCGTAGGTGTCGATGCTTCTGTACTGACGTCTGATTTATTCTCCAATGCGAGTAACCGTTTGCGGATGCCCTCTACACGTTGGGTACCCGCTTCGGAAGACTGCTTAAAGCGACCAATCAGTTCGCTGATATGGTTGACGACCTTGACCATCTGTTCCTTTATCCACGCCCAGATACGGCGCAGGACATCACCCGCTTTCTTTTCAGCTTCAACACTGTAGGTGGAGCTGGATTCAAACGATGGCGCCAAGAGACTGGACGGGAGGTCCAATTGACTGACCAGGAAGATCGATTCTACTGACAATTGATAAACGTCAGCGTCGCGTTCTGTCAGTTCACGACTTTCAGTGAAGAAGCTTGATGTCAACAGCTGAACTGCCGTCAATGTCCGACAGGCTGATTCCAATTCAAGGTGATCTTGTTCAACCGACTCCATCGACACACCGATCAACTTGGCAAAGCCATTGAAGAAAGCATCCCACCAAGTCGTCTCTTGTTCTAACCAGTTGCCAGCACCACCGTGACCCCGTTGGTTAGCTTCGAAGACAGCGTCTCCCAAAGCTATACGTTTCATCAGCGACGTAGTCATTTTACACCCACTCGGTTAGTCATATGGAAATTGATCGGACTACGTCAAGCCGTGCTGAAACGACGTCCACATAGGATCAGAATGGGGTACTTATGATCACGAAACGTTATGCCGGTATTGGATCACGCGAAACACCACCTGATGTCATGAAGACTTCGGTCATCTTCGCTAACATCCTGACTGAATTGGGTTACGCGTTGTATTCGGGCGGTTGTCCTAAAGGCATGGACATGGCGTGTTTGAAAGGCGCTTATCGACACAGCTCTTTCGACAAGTCCAAACACCGTATCTATCTGTCCTGGAACGGCATGTCCGACCTGTACCATCTTCCAGCGGCAGGCCTGTACGATGCGCAGCGTTTCCCTAACTACGAAGAGGCGGGTGCGATCGGCTTACGGATGCGGGGTGTCTGGGATGGCTTGGGTCGAGGTGGTATTGCTCACCACAGTCGTAACCCGTATCAAGTGTTGGGTGATGACCTTAAGTCTCCTGTGGACTTCGTCTACACCTGGGCGCCACCAGTAGGTAAGAACGGTAACGTCAAAGGCGGTACAGCCACTGCGGTGAAACTGGCGCTGGAGAATAACATCCCGGTGTACAACATGTACTACGATGAAGTCCGTGAACGTGTAGAACATTTTGTAGCCAGCGTGTTAACGCAGCGCAGGATGAGTGTGCAGGCATGAGGGAACGTCTATTGAAGATCGAAGTAGTGGACGTGGTCTTCACCACCACCAAGTATGGGAACATCAAACCTGAGTTGGTCATTCAATTCAACAGTTATAAAGGAACGATCGAATTACCCAACGTCCATGTGTTACTGGAATCCGGTGTCATGATTGGCGATTACATCAAAGCCGTTCACGACATTGAATCTCAGTTGCCGATGGATGTCGATAAAGGGATAGATCGATCACCTCCTCTGTTACCAACCCATTGTCCATGCTGTGGGGAAGAACTGTCTATCCAAGTGGGACGACACACCGTCCTTAAATGTCTTAACGTCGTGGGCTGTAGTGCTCAGAACCAGTGAGGTAGCCGCGTGGTATTCGAACACACAGGCAACATGTTCCAAATGGCGCCTATGGGTGCGTTGGTGGGTATCCCTGTGAACACTGTGGGTGTTGCAGGTAAAGGTCTAGCGCTTCACATGAAACAGCGTTACCCAGAAGCACACGAGCAATATAAACAAGCTTGTAGACGAGGGCGTATCGCCGGTGGCGAACTGCTCGTGGTGGATGTCATAGCTTATAAATTGGCTATGTTACCCACCAAGTACAATTGGGTCAATCCTTCCGAACCTGGCTTGATTGATCAGACCCTGTACCGCTTGGTTGAATACATGCGGGCAAACAGTATCGAAGAAGCACACATTCCTCGGTTGGGGTGTGGTGTTGCGACTGGGATGTTGGATTACGAGGAAGACGTCAGTCCCATTATTCAATTCCACTTCGGGAGTGACGAGCAGAAAGAAGCGATTCACGTCTACAACTTCGTGTAATGGCGATCTGACTGCTATGCACGACCCTTTTAAATCGAAACAGGAGTAACACCCATGTCGATCTCATTGATCGTGGTTATCCTCCTCGTCGTTCTGTTGTTGGGTGGCATGCCTACCTGGGGCTATTCTCGCGGATACGGTTGGGGACCTAGCGGTATCATCGGAGTTATCCTGGTGGTCCTCGTGGTCTTGCTTTTGCTTGGCAGGATCTAGCGTGATAACGGCGGGGTCATTCCCCGCCCTTTATGCCGCAAATTAATCGTAGTTAACTTTTCTACAGTCACACATGACCGTATTGAATAGAAACAATAATGTTTCTTTAAACACCCGTGGAGGGTAAACAAATGACTACTCAAGCTACTGCTGCAATCAAACAAGCTCTGACCGAAAAGATGGAACGCGTCATGCTGACCACTCAAGGTACCCGCATCGAACTGTCCGATGCGGCTCTCAAACAAGCAGGTGCTTTGCTTGAGCTGATGAAGAAAGAAACTAACTACGACGAAACCAAATTCGTTGAAGAAGATTTCGCCTTGGCGACCGCGTTCGTCGACAACTTCACCACGTATGAAATCAACGGTGAAGTTGAAAACAACGTACTTCAGCCTATCCCTGACGAAACCTTTGAGTCCGTCATGCATCACTGCAAGGCTCAGTTCGAGACGTATCCTCTTAACGCTGTCATCGCCGTGGACATTCTTCAAGGCCTGATGGCAAAACACAAACACTTCTACCGCTAACCCCAGGAGAATTACCTCCTAAAGATCTGGAGATCAATCATGTCCGTTATCCGTTACGCACACCCTACACACATTGACGACTTGTTCGTCATTGGTACTGATCGGGCTTTCTATCTGGGAGGTCAAATCAAAGCTGCCTTCCGTAACCCAATCAAGGGTCTCGTACGGGTACTGGTCAATGACGATTACGTCACAGTAGGCGGTCCCTTTAACACCCTCGAAGAAGTGTACGAATTTATCAAGAAGGAGTTTCCTAACCACACCCCTCAGAAGGTGTTGGTTAACCGTCTTGTTCGTACTCGTTGGAAAGCAGCCACTGCGGCTTAATCGTTGTACTCTGGAGGTCACCATGTTCCTAGTTACCAGTAAACACGTCGCACGGGCTAAGCTTGAGTTCAGCAGAAGCGATCCTGAGCTGTTCGATCGTGGCATGTGGCAAACATGCCGGGCCATCAACGAGATCCCTTCAGTGGCTGTTCTTGATAGCCACGCAGGTCACGCTGAACACGATGACCTTAAGTTCTGGGTGACGTTGATCACATCCACCGAAGAAGGCATTGCCAAGATCGATCAGCTGTATTCGATCTGGTGCTCGATGTTGGGCACGCATGTCAAGGTGGATGAGGAGACGTCTTTCCCCATCCATCATCAGCTGTGTCTGGAAGTTAATCGCCTGGAAGATAAACATGGTCATGAAGGCGATGTCATCTGGGTACACACGTTGCGTGCAGTCATTGAAGGCTATCACTTACCTTCCTTGACCGTCGCTAATCGGCTGCAACTTGCAGCGACTCGAATCAACCGTTAAATAAATCCGACCGTGGAGGTCATTGATGTCTATTGCAAACGTTGTTAAAGCTACTGTTACCCTGGTGGGTATTGCCGCGGTTGGTTACGTCGGTTACGTCGGTTACAAAGGTTACCAGAAGCACGTGGGTCCGATCATGAAGTTCCGTCAGGCGCTGACGATCATCGAAGTGAAGCTCAACAAGCTTGACCGCGCTGTCGCCGCTGAGAAGGATGCAGTGCTCAAAGCTGAAAAGCTCGAGAAGCTGAAACTCTTCCAAGCCAAGCTGATCGAAGTGCAGAATGTTTGGTCCGATATCGTGGGCCGTTACGCCAGTGATGAACTCACTCATGAACAGTGGGTGAGTGAAGTCACTCAATGGCACGCTAACGTCACCAGTACGTTTGCTGATCTGTAACCCATTCCAATCGACCGTGGAGGTCATTGATGAACCGCAAGTCTATCAAAATGCTGTTGGCTGGTTTGATCATCGGCGGTGTCTTGAACTCCGGTCTGTTTGATGAAGCCGGTCAAGCCCGTGATGCGAAAGTTGCCTGGATCGCATCCTCCAAGTAATCGTAGTTAAAAGAAATAAAAGAATACATCATCCAAGTGGTTACGCGCTGACCTTAACATTCATTAGGAGTTTCACCATGGCTAATATTGCCCGATCTATCGCTGTTGGTATCGTTGTCGTTGTTGCTTCGAACATCATCCTTAAACAGATGAATAAACGCGGCTGGGTGTAGTCCAGCCGTAAACCCTACTATCCTCAAGGATAAGTCACATGTTTACATTCATCGCCGACGCGTTCCTCTGCTTTGTTCAAGTTGTTCTGGTCATCGCCGTCATCTTCTCACATTCAACATTGCTTCATGAAGACGACACACCGATCTCAATCATCACGTATTCGATTTGCTCGACCTTGGCTCTCTGGTCCGGCAATATCAAAACGTTCCTTTGCGTAACAATACCGTTCTACGCGTTGGTGATTAGCTTGATGACTCTTTACCATCTGACTTACAGTCTAACGTTTGCAATCTTCACCTGTGTTGTTTGTTGGCTGGTGATGGGCTGGATGTGGATGACTTCGCCGACTATTCGGCGGGTAGGGTAAGGTATGTGGAGGAGGCGAAAGCCTCCTCAATACTTATTCTTTTTTTTTGTTTCAAAGGAGCGGGGGAGCATGCCAAGTAAAAGTCAAGCCCAACACAAACTCATGTCGATCGCAGCGTACAACAAAGAGTTCGCTGAATCACGTAACATCGATCAAGAGATGGCGCGCGAGTGGGTCGCTGAAGATAAGAAGATGTTAAAGGAAGATCCCGACTTCTTGAAGAACCTTCCTGAGAAAGCGGAAGATGAACACGACAAGGATGACAAGAAAGACAAGTCCAAGAAAAAGAAGAAGAAACCCGAAGCTTCAACTGAATCCAGCGGCTGGGCAAAGTTGTTCAGTTGGATCGAGTAACGACATAGACGCCCGGCCTCGTGCCGGGCTGTATGCTGGACTAGGCTTTTAAAGCCATACATTACAATGATGAACACCAAAAACCATTAGGAGTAATACCGCATGACTATGCCTGCAAATTCCCGTACTGCTGATAAGTTTGTTGTCCGCCTGCCAGATGGGATGCGTGAGCAAATTTCTGAGGTCGCTAAAGAGAGCAACCGCAGTATGAACTCTGAGATCATTACACGTCTCGAATACTCGTTGGCCGGTGAAGCACCGCCAGTAGCCACACGTGTTGAACCTTGGACGCCTGCCATTGGGATGCTTATCGTTTATAAGGTAGACACCGAGCAAACGCAACCCATGGAAATCTTGAAGTTTGGCTATGACCGAGATACCCTGTCGAGTAAGGTGACGGTGTGGTTCCAGGTGCGCATGCCTTCAGGTGCCAAGAATGAACCGGTGTATGCAAACCTGTGCCGTCCTTACATCGTTAAGTAATTAATCACAGCCTCGACTCATGATGTACTAATGACTAGAGGCTTTGTGATGGCTGACAATAAAGGATTGTTTATCGCCCTGGAAGGAATAGACGGTACAGGCAAGACCACCCAGCGCGAGTTTGTTGCGCAGACTTTCCGTGATGCTGGCTTTGAGGTGATACTTACTCGTGAGCCGGGCGGCACGCCGCAGGCTGAACGGATTCGTGAGATCATCCTGACGCCACATGAGGAAGATCTTTCTCCTCGTGCAGAAGTGTTGCTCTTCTTTGCTGCACGCGAACAACATCTTCAACAGGTTATTCTTCCTTACTTGGCAAAAGGCTGCGTTGTCATCACGGATCGCTTCGTAGACTCGACCTATGCTTATCAAGCTGCGGGCGGTGGGGTCAGTGAAGCTTGGATCAATGATCTGACCGAGATGGTTGTAGGTGAGAACCAACCTGACATGACTTTCCTACTCACCATGGATCACGCCATAGCCAAGCAGCGTTACGCTGCCCGTGGGGCACTGGACAGGATGGAAGGTAAACCTGACGGTTATTACGTCGCTGCACAAGAGGCTTTCATTTACCGTGCAAAGATGGAATCGCATCGGTACAAGATTGTGGAAGCTGGTGGTGATCTGGACAGTGTTCGTGCACAGATCCTCCCCATGTGCAACCGTCTCATTCGACAACTAAAAGCGGCCAGGGCCGACTAACAAAGGAATTTCAACATGCCGCTCATTGAAGCACTGCCGTACGAAGAACGGTTGGAGATGATCCTCGGGTTGGATCGTGATACCGCCTTGCATCACTTGATCGCCAAACAAGGCGTAGCGATCCAGAACGTCGAAGGGTACTGTCATAACCTGCGCTTCGCTCACGTCAGCATGCCTCGGGTGAAGATGGAAGCTGATCGTCTCAAGCTGCACTTCGTTCAGTACGGTCTTGTCCGTCAGCGTCGCAGCGGCATGCTGCTCAGCTACAAACGTCCATTGAAAGGTGGTGAACTCAGAATTGCAGGTTCTGATTCGGTAGGTGTGGGCGGTCATGTCGATGGTATCGACTATTGTGTTGACCCACGTGGTGTGCTGAGTTTGTACGCCACACTCAATACGACTGCCTGGCGTGAGTATTGGGAAGAGATCGCATTCTCCTACACTCACGGCGGTTCGGTGCGCTGGACCCAAGCGGAGTTGATGGAGAGATCCGAGCTGTTCTTTCATGGCTTTGTCATCGACCGAACTGAAGATGTCGGTATGACTCACCTGGGCGTCTTCACGACACTGTGGGTCGACGATGACGTCTTGATTGACTCAGGTGAGGACGCGGTCATCGACCCTCACTGGATCACCGTAGAGGACGCCTTGGAGAAACACGCCAACGGTGAATACAAGTACGAGAACTGGTCCAAGTTCCTGTTGCAACATGTCCACGACCATCCACGCAGTGTAGCGCCGATCAACGTGGCAGAAACGCACCGCTCGTACAGCTTCCTGCAACCCAAGTAAACAACATAAAACAACGCCCCATTTCGGTGGGGCGTCTATGGCCTTCGAGGATTCCCATGCCAGAAATCAAAGCTCCGTGGGCAGTCAGTTTCAAAGAAGCTACTAACGATGAAATCGAATATAGCGTCGTTCGTATTGACAACGATCACGGTTTTAAGTCGTGGCGTTGGATTGAACCTGACCGTAAATTGATTGTGGCGTGTTCGCGTGATGCGGATTACAAATACCCACAGTTTCTTAAGGACCGTTTGAAAGTAATCGCTATCGATTACGCTAACCACCTGAACGAGCAGGAAGGTCAGGGCGATTTTAACGTCATGTGGCATGAAGACACAAAACCACCTCACGCAGTAGAGGTTGTGCCTGAACCGCTGAGTACAGAACAGCAAAATCTAGCCGTCGAATTATTTCGGGCGCAGCGTAAATTGGTTAACGATATCACCGCCTCCTACCCACCCTACATTCTTACGGAACCCAAAGATGTTGAATAAAGTCGATCGTGAATTTCACAGTTTGTACGAACGTATCCTCAAAGACGGCGCTTTGAAAGAAGACCGTACCGGTGTGGGTACTATCATGTTACCAGCGCAGACAATGCGCTTTGATTGCCGGGATGGGAAGATGCCGATCCTCTCCACTCGCAAGATCCACACGCGTAGCTTTATTCACGAGATGCTCTGGTTCATCTCTGGTGAGAGCAGCATCAAGTACCTGCGTGACAACAAGGTCGGTATCTGGGACAGTTGGTTTATCAAAGGTACTGACAAGTACGACGAACCGGTAACCAAATACTTGGCAGTTGAAGAACGTCTCAAGTTACCAGAAGCGATTAACCGCTGGGAGGAGATTGATTTCACCCTGAAGACCGCTTTGGAAAACGCCATTGGTGTCGGTAGTGCTCAACTGGAAATGGTTACACCAGACGGCACTGTCATCGAATACCGAAACCTCAACGGCCAGGTGTATAGCGAGTTCAGTAAATACCTGGATACGCTACAAGTTCCGACCCACGCTACGCCGGCTATTATCGGGCTTGATCTTAACCAACGTTTGACTTGGGCTCTAGACCACGGTCATAACGACGCTGTCTACGAGTACAGTCGTGTACTACCCGGCAGCGCTGATCATCAGGTTGCTCAGATCACACTCAAGGACCGCAATGGTGATCGTGTTGTCATCGGCTTAGGTAAGTCGCACGTTAACGAACTAAATGACTTCCTGACATCCCTCGGCGCGCCGACGGTAAGGTCAAATGGCAGCGATCCGATTTCACTTCAACGCCGGCTGGCTCGTGTCTCCAAGAACGATACTGACAAGTGGGACGCTATCAATCGCGTTATCGACGAAGACTGGGAAAGTCTGCGTGTCAACTGGGTGGGTGAATCCATCTTGAATGCCGAAGACTCCAAAGACTACGTTGTCTTCCGTGAAGGTAAGTTCCAGACCGTCACGCTGATCCCACTGGTGGCCGCTTGCGTCAATGAACGGTTGAACCAACTGAAAGTCCCAGCCTACGAACTCCTCGATGCTGACATCGGTCAAGGTGGTTACGGTCCCCAGTGGCGTAAATGGCAGGATACTCAAATGGTCCATCATTCTGACAAAGCGACTTACGAGGCTCAAGGATATCACCGCATAACCGAGATACAAGTAGAGCACGCATCTTACGATTATGCTGGTTTGGTTATCATGCATCGTGAAATCGATCAGCTGCAAAACGTGATCGACAAGCTGATGATCAACCCTGACGACCGCCGTATGATCGTTACGGCTCACAACCCTGGCCGTACCTGGCAGGCAGCGCTGCCGCCGTGTCATCTGTACTTCCAGTTTGTTACGCGTTTGGGTACCGAAGCTGAACTTTTTCAGATCATTGAAAAATCGAACTTGGTCGAACAGTTCAAAGGGGAGTTAGCAACCACTCCCATGCGTCGAAATCAAACTCGCGATTTCATGATTCGTTTCTGCAACAAACATTCCATCTCAACACGTTACCTAACGTTGTACGTGCAGCTCAGGTCTAACGATGTTCCGTTGGGCGCAGTTTTCAATGTGGCACAATACGCATTGTTGTTACACATGGTCGCTCAGGTGGTCAACATGGAACCTGACGAACTGATCAGCATGGGTGTGGATTCACACATCTATCTAAATCAGGTCGACCACATCAAAGAACTCCTCGAGCGTGAGTCGCCAGAAACAACTGATCCTCGGGTGGTCTTTAAGCGTCAAGTGGCAAGTATCGATGACTTCACGTTTGACGACATCGAGATCGTAGGTTATGAAAGCGGTCCTGAGTTGAAGATCCCAGTAGCTGTCTAACCCTCACGTCCCAAGGATGGGACACCTAACTTTCAGAGATGTTGCTGATGACCACCGTAGCGTTCGATGGGAAGATATTGGCTGCCGATACATTAGCAGTACACACCAATGACGATGTAGACCGTTTCTGCTTGACTTGCAATACTTGCACCGAAGAGGTGGGTGCGGACATCAGTAAGATTCATCTCTACGAAAAGGAAGTGTCTTATAAAGGACAAACCGTCATCGCCACGGCAAGACTCGGCAGTGCCATTGTATCTAAAGCCATGGACACGTCCCTGGAGTTGGGTCAACTGAACGAAGAGACACTGGAGATTGTTTTCAGGTTTCTACAATACCGTAATGAAGTCTGCGATGCCACATTGGCTATCTGGACACGTGAATCATTCTGGGTGGTGCGAATCATCGACGGTAAGTTCTCCGTTACTGAAGTTACGCAATTCCCGTGGGAAGGCGGTAGCGGTGGTTATGTCGCGATGACTGCCATGAAGTACATGGGTCTGAATGCAACTGATGCGTTGGCCATTGCGACTGACATCGACTACCACAGCGGTGGCCCTGTCGAAAGCGTCGTATTCAAAGACAACACCTATTCATTGGTGAAGACTGAGTATACCGCTAGTCAGTTGGAGCAGTTAAAGAAATTACCCTCAACCAACCCGCTTTGAAATAAAGGAGATTGTTTATGGCTTGTGTCTGGACGCTCGAACAAATGCCCGGTGACAGTACGGAGTTCCTTATCAATGAGTTTAATGAATATTACGAACTCACCAAACTTAAAGAGTTCAAACTCTACGATTGGCGTCGGCAACATTGGTTCGAAGTCAAAGCCGGTGACATGACTGTTGGTTACGATCGTGACGATGGGTCGGTGGTCTACCTGTATCGCGGTAAGCTCGACGGCTCTGAAGGGGACGTTACTTCAGAGTACGTTACAGTCAAGCAAGAGGATTATCCAAACCTTGACCCACACACAGTTCTTGGTCGCGCTCATGGTAATCTTCGCCGCATCGTAGCACAACTCAACTTCAGGGCAAAGGATCTTTGGAACGAACGTGTGATCCTTAAATACGATCATAACAAAGTTTGCACCACTCTCAACGGTGTAGAAGTTGGAGTTTATTATAAAACGGACAGCGTTCAGATCGTTGGCGCGATGGATTACCCGCTTGGGATGAAGCTTACAGTGGGGGATGAAAAATATCTCTTGTCGACAAACTGGGGTGACAGCTTCCTCATCTTTAAGTACGTAAAGGATTCAAAGATTGACAAAACTGTGTCAGTGGATGAGTTAATCATTCCAGGCGACCATCCAGCGCTCCAATTCATTAAACCTGTGGAGTAAGTAACGATGTCCGGTACCAGCATCTTTTCTGTAAAGCGTCTCTGGATTGCAATCCCTGTAACCAATAAAGACGGTGTAGTTGTGCGTCATCGGAAAGCCCGTCTAATCCGAGGTCCGTTTAAAGGTGTCAAGAGCGACGTGGGTTCGGTATCGACCTACACCTTTGCGGTAACGAAACGTCAGGTCAGCGGTGACTTTGTCGTCAAGTTAGACAAGGCTACGGGTAACTGCACCGCAGACGCTGACAAGCTGATCGTTCACCACAAACTTGCTAAACGCAAGTACGTAGTGATCGGTTACGCTCTCGACGCTAATATCACCAACACTAATCGCCGCGCTGCGGCTGTGGAGCTTTAAACAATGGGTATCAGTGAAGAAACGTTCAAGCCGGGTCCCTATTACGAAATATCTGGTTTTGGGGAATACGACGTAGTTGTCGTATTTGGCCGACACACCGATAAAGAACAAGCTCAAGCGCAGTTCGATAAGCTGGCTGCGATTAAGGTTAGCAACCCTGATTCTAAAGTAACGTTGTACGAGGTGACCAAAACTCCAATCGCTACTGCGTTTACGGGAAGGCGTTGATCATGCCAATGTCGTTAGAGCAGTACCTGTTGGGACGAGTGGCTGAAGAGTGTTCTGAGTTGGCTAAGGCTGCAATGAAAGCTCAGTCCTTCGGGATGGACAGCTATTCCCCCAAGGACAGAACCACCGGCGATAAAGTCATCGATGCTGAATACGTCGATGTGGAAACTGTCTACGGGATGTTGAACGAAGTACGTCACCGTGTTTACCATACCGGATCGAAGTCTGATGCACATCTGCGTAAACGTGTAAAGGTCATCCTCTTTCTACGTCGGGCGTTGTCGGCGAATACGGTGGTGTTGACTCCCGAAGAACAGCAATGGGCCGACACCATCGCCAATAACTACACGGAAGTTTACGTTGAGCTTCAGATGGAGCATGCATTCGTAGTTGCTGCTGCTGCGTTGGGGGTTGGTCAATGAATACCAACCACACACTCACCGAGGAACAACAATGGCGCCAAGAAGAACACGACCGCCTGTTTCATTTTGACATCTATACACTCAGCAAACATCACCGACTGGCCCACTTGACCTTACACATGGCTAAGTACAACGGGAAGCTCTTGCAGGCTATTGGTGATGTAAGTCGGGTGCAGGGCGTATGTGTCGATGCTTTTATCGTAATGACGTCCATCCTCAACACGCTTGGTCATTCATTGGGAGATAAAGAGATAGCAGAGATTTCATACGGGGCTAACGTCGATTACGCCATTCGTCCATTGGTTATTGAAACCGGCAAGCTCTGCAAGGTAGTCGAAGCCATCGACCATCTCGAATACATCGACATCAGGAAGACCAGCCTGGAGATCGTTACGAAGTTGTTGAGCGTATGGTTGTTTGTGTGGGTGGAGACTTCAGGTACGTTTGAACAGCTAAGTCAGTCGATCCTTGAGCGCTTGATCCAGGTAGAGCAAAAGAACATCTTCTACAGACAAATCGTGGAAGAGAACCCACACCTTGGAGCCAATCATGAGTGAACGTATTGCAGGTGTTGTCAAAGCAGGCGAAACAATTACTCTTGGCTGGAGCTATTACCAAAACCGTGAACACATCCTCACAGCGTTAGTCGACTTTGACGCTGGTAACGATTTGGCTGAGTTAAGGCAACGCCTGATCGACGATAAGCAGGATGACGATACAGACGAACTCGAGCTTGAGGAGTTCTATCCTAAAGTCATTGAGCGTTGGACTCTCCTCGGCTACGTGACTGAAGTCAAGATCATTCACGGGTTCATTGGAGCGACTGTTCCAAGTTACGGTGTCAGTCAATTCAACGTCAATGAATGGAGACTTGTCCCGGACGACTAACTCTCTGTCAATGTTCAAATCCGTAAATTAATGAGGAACCGTATCATGAGTAAAGCTAAGTCTGATCAATGGCGTAAATCTAACAGCGAATACAAGAAAGAGAAAGCGTTGGAACACAACGAACTGTACGAGTACATGAAGAAGAAGGGTGGTGAGAAAGAAATCATCCCAGCGACCGCTGGGCGTACCGGCGCTTCTAACCCACCTCGTAAGTAGGAGGCGTTATGTCGGAAGTACCCCAGTACCAATACACCTTCTTCGGCCCAGAAGCGTGTCTCAAGAAACTCACCCACATGCATGACGTGGATGCAGTTATTGACGACCGTCAATGGATCATGGGTAAGGAAGTCTTGTCTCTTCTGAACTCCAACACGTTCCCAGAGCCTGGCTTCACCAGGATCCGTCCTGATATCAAACTGGACACCGAACTGGAAACGATCACCATGCGTCTTGACTACACTGAACATGACGGTGTCACTATCGCGATCGCTGGTGGTGTGATGTCAGTAACCATCAAGCCTGTGAAAGTCATGCGTACACCATCCGGGGGTTAACGTGTTCAAGACATTCTTCCAGAAGCGTAAACTCAGGATGAAGGAAGCCGTACTCAACCACCTACTCAGGCAGATGGTGCGTAATAACTACCCCTACCTCTCCCTGAAGATAGACATCGGCCATCCGAGTCTGATCGGCGATTACCTCATCCTTGGGTTCAACGAGGAGAAGGTGTGGTTTGTCGTTGGTGATAAAGTAGCCTGGGTCTACAAGTGGCAAGTGTTGACCAGTGCTAACGCCATGACCAGTCTGGAAACGGAGATGTTGGCTCGCATTAGCAACTCCTATTACCAAGGGGAGGTCATTGACGCTCTCGAAGCGTTTACCCCGTACTTCGGCCAATCGGTTATCTTGACCGATAAGACTACAGGCCAGAAATACATCACTCATAACTTCCAGATCCATCGGGGACATCTGCTAGATCGAGAAGATCCACCTCAGACGTTGGCCGTTCACTTCACTCCAGGGTGGGAAGTTGGTTTCTTTTACCTGCACCACTGCACACCTTCCCCTTACATCAAGGAGTAATTTGAATGAGTTCTATTGAAGTAGAGCTACTTGATCTATTCATCCCTACAAAAGCTACCGGTCGTACTTATCTGGTGACTCCGGCGCTGTTGTTCTGGATTGAAAAGATGTACTCCAACGGCGTAACGGTCGAATGGCAGTCGCCTTCCAGGCCTGAGACTATGGGCGCTGAGGACTGGATCAAACGCATTCGAACGATCGATCTAAGTTCAGGCGCTGGATTGCTTAGCGGGTTTCGTCTGAAGACTGTCGACGGCGTCGTCAAACTGACCGGCCTCTTCACCCCTTGTGGTCCGCACGGCGACTTTGGTAGTAAGATCTTGCGCGACAATTCGGCCATGTTCTCTATGCGGGCGTTTTCTAGCAAGATCTCGACGAACGGGAGACCGACCTGGTGGATTGATGAAGTGATCACCTTTGACCTCTCCCCATTACCGAGTCCTAAAGATGACAGCAGCAACGGAGTTGTGGACAAAGCCTGAAGACCTCACTGACGCTCAGAAGGCGTTAACGGTTGTAGCCCGCTGGAAGTATATCGAAGTAATGCCCGATGACTCCATGCGGGCTGTGGATGAAGTAACGGGGGTCTTGGGAAACCTCACCGCCTTTGCTGTAACTTTCCAAGGAATACAGATAGGAGATGTATCGGAAGTCCGTGAAGGACCTACACGGGAAGAAGACGTCGTTGTCATCTATCGAAAAGAACGTTTTACTGATCAGCCGGGGTAATTGTGGACAATCTAACAGAGATTCAAAAACTCAACAACGAATTGATCGAAACCCATCAGAAGCTGATCGAGGCGCAGGCTTTGATCAAAGGTCCTGAGGGTTATGCGACCTGGCGCGATGCGGCTGTTCATGAACGGTCTCTTCGTGTTGCCGAGCGTCGTGAGGGTATCAAGGACCACGATGTAGAAATCGGTTCATTCAAATACCCATCCGAAGAAGACCGTACCAAGTGGTGTGTGGGTGAGTGGGCCAGACACTACGGTGCATTCGAGAACGATAAGGACCAAGTCTGTTTTGGCAGCTGGTTTGCGTTTGCCAATCTGGTCATTGGTGTGGTCAAGTGCTTCAAACCCAAAGTCGAACAGGAGTTAAACCATTGAAACCCAAACAAGAACATGCAGCTAGTAAAATGCAAGGTACTGAAGTTGAGTTCGCTGAAATCACAGCGGGTATCCAGATGACCATGCTGTTGAAGATGGCCAGCTCCTTCAACCTGGCTGTCATGGATTTCAGTGAAGAAGTTCTTCACGAAACTCACATGCACGACGTGGACGTTACGGTGCGTATTAAGACAGACGCTCGTGGTATTGGTGAGATTCACTTCATCACAACTGAGTTCCAACCTTCTGTCTGGAAGCTTGGCGGTATGTACGCATTACGTACGTCCCAGGATCGTGAACTGGCAGGGTTGCAGCCCTTTCAGATGCTCACGTGTTTGAACATGGCGCTTCTGAAACTGCGAAGCAGAACCAGTCATGACGTTCACTGAGTTAATCGCGCAGTTCAAACCCGGTATGATTGCGCAACGTCCCTCCTGGGATGCGCAATACACCCTCCAGCAAAAGGAGGGTGATGTCATCCGCTTGCGCGACAAACGGTGCCCAAGCTTCGGTCCGCAGTGGCGTCAATCAGGTTACGACGCCGCGGCAGACGACTACGTGTTTGTAGTCCCTGTCGTTGAAGAGCTGGTGGACTTACCTGTTTGTAATGCTGTGCAGGTAACTACCGCCTAATTAGGATGTGCATATGGAAAATCACGATCACCTCACGCCAGAGTTCCTCTTAGAAGTATCGGGGATGTTGGTCTTGTCCATGGGGGATAAGTTCCAGGAAGCTGTGGAAGCTGAGACACAACTGCAAGTGCGTAGTTCCGAGATCGAAGGGATTTTGATGATCGTCTCGTTCACCCAGGTTCAGGAGGGTGGTCGTCTGATTGAATTTCACACGCCATCTGAAACGATTGCTTTGGAATTCAACTATGTTCCAAACGCAGAAGTCAAAGTCGTGAGGTATCATAAGGCTGTCGATACCAAGGCTATTGGCGCAGACACGTTACTCAGTGTGTTAGGTTCTGCACTTGAGAAACTCCACGAATAAACGGCATAGACCACCTGGGTGTACCCAGGTGGCTTTGTTCTTTTTTTTGTATTAATTTAGAGTCATACATCATCCGACTGAACGATGTATTCTCATGAGGAGTGTAGTTACATGGCTTTTGACTTAAACGGCTTGCATTTGGCACTGATGGCCGCTGCGTTGGAATACGCGGATGACCAAGGTGTGCTGTTTGACGATCTCGAAACCATCATTGAGATTGGTGAATCGAGAGTGAACGTTGGCGTCTACTTCGTCAATGCCCCGCAACAAGTAGTCAGTATCCGTAAGCGCCGAGATGCAGCTGCACTTACAGATACCGTCTTCAGATTCGTGACGATGTTTGAAACCATCAACTATCGTTATTACGCCTCCAACCGAGGTCTGGAATTGCTAGACCGCACCGTAGGACACCCAGATGATCCGAAGCTTTCTCAGGATGATCAGTTGCGCCTTCTGAAAGAGGCTTTGGTAGCCGCTACAGAGTAACGCCGCAAATGGTGACTTCCATGTACATCCAGCTCAATGATAACTCTCCGTACAGTCTCATGGACCGTATAGCGTTGACCCAAATGGCAACGGCTATCATGACGCTACACCAGAACAGTATCAGTTTCCTGCCTGGTGAAATCTTCACGTACACGTTACACAGCTCAACTGATCACCACCAAGCCTCGGTGCTCTTTAAAGACATCAACGGGGTAGGTGTGCATGTCACGATCTACACTGAACACCAAACCAGTGAATGGCAATGGTTGTTGGGTGAAGATCAGATTCGCCCTCTGAACCACACCACGCACACGTTTAACGGGTATGTGGAACCTGTCAGTTTGATAGACAAGGTAGCCTTGGTTAACAGGGCTATCCAGGATGTGGTGCAACGTCACTTGATGTCGGTGGGTAAGCGGGAGTAACTTTGATCCAAATGGGATGAGTTGGATCGTTTGGTCCGGTTCGTTTCACCGGGAGATAAGAGGATGCCACGCGTGCTAATCAATCGCCGACGGTTACTTGTGGGTGACCGGTTTGTACTCCCTGGTGATCGAGACCGAACTCTATACGAGGTAATGGGTAATAGTCCTGAGGGATTAATCCTAAGGCCAAGGAAAGGAGGTTGGTACGGTTACCTTCATATCGACTCCGGCGTCGTAACAGGGAGTGAACAAGGTAGTGAGTTCAAGGAATTACTCAAAGTGCCAGATGCAGTGGCAATGAGAGAATGCGACGTGATCTAAACATATCGGCGGGCTAGTTCCCGCCTTTATGCCCTAAACCTATAATTGGAATTGGAACTATGTACGCTACTAATCCACTGATTGCTCAATTTGAACAGAACCTGGCACTTCGCAAGATTGCCGGGGTCATCCAGACGTCCAATGAATTGAAGGTCGATCTGGTTAATCATCGCTACATCGTACAGGAAAAGATTATCCCTCGTTACATCGACGTGACGTTCTATCGTGATTCCAGCGGCGTGTCGATTAAACTACACGACCAGGACATTACAGTCACACTCAACTGTTCGTACGGTGATGATCCTACCAAGATTGTCGATACCCTCTTTCGCGCGACTGTCGTTGATATCATCGTCCACACGACCGTTGAACCTAGACGATCGATGGCCAATCGTCCTTCCCTGTGGGTCGATGCAGTGACTTCAGCGATCACTACCGAAGCCTGGAAGAAGTGGCCTCAGATCGACTAACGTCAAATAATACCGAACTGGAATCTTGTATACCTACTGAAGGATTTGTGCCATGACTTTGCGGAGACCCACCGCTCCAAACCAGATCAAACAGATTCAGAAGCTGACGAAGCTGATCAATGAATCCAGTTATCTGTTTGTTACCGACAACGAAGTCCACACCGGTCAGAAGCTCTCTGAAGGTGAGTGGTTGCCACGGGTGGACGAATTCATCAGCGACCCTATCTCGGGTATCCCTGACACCGACTATGACCGCATGTACACCAGGGCGTTGCTGACTAAGCGTTTCAGTCAGTACCTGGATAAGACGGTGGTCGAGAAGTTCACGCGTTGTCTGATCGACCCCACACCTGCCGACCCTAAGCAGGTAGCTATTAACAACCTGATCAAAACATTTAAGAGAAAGAAATAAAAGGAGCGTCAGTATGAAGTTTGTCAGTAAACCCGAAGAAGTAGAAGCTATCCAGCTGACGACTGAGAATTTGAATGAAGTGCGCAAATGGCTGGAAGCCGCGCCCAAAACTCCGTTCACTCTCAAGCGTCGTGGGAACACTCTTGATTTGACAGTGCAGACGCCAAACGGTCTGGTGCAGGTACCGCCTGGCCATTACTTGATCAAGTTGATCGGTGAAGCTGAGGTGGTGAACGAAACGCTGTTCAAGCAGTACTTCAGCCAGTTGGCTAATCAGGTCGTGCGCAAGCCCGTACCTAAACGCTTGGACGCCTGGTTGCCGACTGTGCTGGGTAATAACATCCAGACATTGAACGTCACCATCAACAACTTCGGCGTAAGGCGGCGATGATGGAAGTCCTCATTAAGCAAACGAGTGAGGAATGTGAAACAGCCGAAGACGCTTTCGATCTCATGCACGCTCTGCGGCAGATGGAGGGATGTGTCTTTGGTTATGTCAACATCGATGAATGTAAGTCGGTGAGTTTCCATCAACCTAACCCACCCATTACCTACGAAGATATTCAAGTCGGTAATGGTCAGACTTTCGCCAGGCAAGAGTACGTCCTTGTACTTGAGTGTGACGAAGATCGGTTACCTGTTACGTATGCGAAGGAGATCGATAGTGACGCCTGAAGAAGAAGTCGCTCTGCGTAAGATGCTGCTGAAGTTGGTATCTTCGATTATGGACTTGCGTTTTAATACTGTCCAAGCGGTCAGTAAAGAAATTGGTATTCCAACCGAACAGCTCAACCACATCCTCAACAGCACCATCGGGAAGGTCAAGATTGACACGATCCTGACGATTGCCCACAAGGCTGGTAAACAGGTCATGGTCAAGATCGATGACTGATACGTTAGGTAGTCGTATCAAGTATCTGCGCAACAAGAATGGCCTGACCCAAGAACAATTGGCTAAGGCTATCAAAGCTAGCACATACTCGATCTCATCGTGGGAAAGTGATCGGATACGCCCGAGAACAATCAACCGCTTGGCAAGCTTCTTCAAGGTGCCGATGTGGTGGATCTTTCAGGGCGGGGAGTTACCCGCAGTGTTCGACAGTGTTAACTGCCGTAACGATCCGGCTGCAATTATCAAACAACTGTACCGTACGTTGGCTAAGCGAGCGATCGTTGAACTGACACGTGCTGGGGTTGAGCCAACTCCCCAAGAACTCACTCAGTTCAGTAAAGAATTGAGTGCTAAGACAGACCTGGAAATCAAACGTTTATTGAAACTGGAGAGTTGTCGTGTCAAAGACTAAATTTGGTTTGATCGTAGCTTCTACACCCAAAGGTGAGATTGGTTTTCAGAACACCATCCCTTGGCGCCTTAAGGGTGATCTGGCACGCTTCAAAGCGTTGACTCTTAATCAGGTCATTATCCACGGTCGTAAGACGCTGGAGTCTCTTCCAGGTGGTCAACCACTTGCAGGGCGCTACACGATCATCCTGAGCAAGACCCTCAAGCCTGGTGCGTTGGATAATGAACTGTACGGCACCAGTGTGCAGGTGGTGGGTACCATTGAAGAAGCCATCGCCATGGCTGAGCACTACTTCCATTCCGACTGGGCTTACTTCGTGGGTGGGGCAGAGGTTTACGAAGAAGCGTTGAAGTTCGTGACAGTGGCTCACGTGACCATGGTGTATCTCGAATGTTACGAGTACGACACCAAGATCAAGAACTTCACTTTCCCTGACCAGATCTGGGAAGGTACTTACCCGGAAGATCAACCTGCTCTCAAGGCAGATGGGTCAGCGCCTGGGTTTGCGTTCATTGATTATAAACGCAGGCAGTAATAAGGAGACACCACTTGAAAGGAATATTTCTGTGGGACGGAAAACGCGCTGAGGACGGGGGTCTTTTTCAGATAGCGACCGTTTCAATGGAGAGACTTGACAAGGCAGGGTTGTGGAACTTGCCGACATGTACGACAGGTGATGGCATTAAGGCGATTGATCTTAAGATCTTCATCGTACGTGTAGGTCGGATTATTGGCGGTGAAGCCACGATAAAGAACAGGGTGGAGATTGTCCGCGCCTTGTCTCAATATCGGTATTTAAAATGGGGTAAAGAATGACTATGCAGTCTTACGTTTGGACCAGCTTGCTGATCACTGTAGCCGCCGCGTTGTTTTATTGGTTGCTCAATTGGTGGTTACATCGTGCAAAGAAATACCCGGTGGAGTTCAAAGGATGGAAGGGGTTCTTGCGTTGGGGTAAGTTACTGCGTTGGAACATGATGTTAGTTGCAGTGTTTGTACTGGTGATACAGTTTGCAGTCATGCCAGAGCAAGTCAAACATCGCGTTGAAGTCAGCAACACGTCACTGTCTAAAATCTTTCTATAAAGGAGCTGTAATGCCTAAAGTAGCCTGGGTACCAAAAGAAGCCGCTAAAAAGATTACTGTTCCCACCAACGTCATCAGCATCCGCGGTCCTTACGACAGCTACCCGACGTTTGCTGTAAAACACAAGCGCGTGCTGAGCCTGAGCTTCAATCCGTTTGATACTCACCAGTCGGAGAGTATGAAGGAGAAGGAGTTCACACCAGCACTTTGCCGTGAAGTCTTCGCGTTCATGGAAAGCTGTCAGGGTGAAGACATCCTGGTTCACTGTGGTGAGGGTCGTATCCGTTCACCAGCGGTTGCCTTCTTCATCGCCGAAGCTTACGACCGTACCGACGAACCCGTTGGCGGTAGCTGGACTCCAGACTTCAAACACCCTGATCGCAAGTTCTCAGATGCCGGCATGGACCGTCAACTGTGGCGTATGCTCAAGCGTGAATGGCAACTTTATAACGAAGAGAAGAAGGAACAACATGAGCTTCCTGACCAATCCTGACGGCAGTCGGTTGGTAGTGTATCGCGGTGAACATGGGTCTTACGCTGGTAAGGCCTTTCATACCCGCAGCGCAACTCTCTACTTTTCAGACGTAGAGGCTGCTAACTATTACGCTATGCACCCAAACAACCGCAACGAGTTTGCCGAACAACCCCGTGTCATTCCAGCGTATCTGAAAATGTCCAAGCCCTTCATCAATACTCCGTTGGATTCGTTCATCGAACTGTCGGAAGTAGAGCAGAAACTTGGTACGGCTGAAGCCAAACGAATTGCCTGTAAGTTTGCTTACTGGGTCAAGGCTACCGATAACTGGCAGTTCACTATCAACCCGGACGAACACTGGCACGGTGTGGCTGAATACCTCTACCACAACAAAGATGGACTCAAGCACTTGTTCTTCCAGGCGTATCCTTTCTTTGCGGATGAGCGAGAAGTCAATCGTTTGAAGCGCCAGGGTTATGACGGGGCTATCCATGCGGGTACCGGTATGGCGACCGCTAACCGTACTGAGTATTGTGTGTTCAATCACAAACAAGCTGTTCCCATCTTCACAGCGTAAACGGTTACAGTTATACATCACAGACACGTACCCCACATCTGTTGGGCTATTTACCTCTATAAGGAATTACCATGCTCTTGAGTATCAAACTTGATCGCGATCAATCTGGCCACATCTCAGAATTAGCCAGTGAAGTAGACCGTAAGAAGATCTGTCCAATGGACACCATTTTCACAGGTTTGATCCCGGTCTCCGTGCGTAATAAATCGAACAAGGTTACTAATCAGGAAACCCTGATCTGCGACCCTACTAAGATCGACTTCGGTCGACGCGAGTACCGTGTACTCGCACGCGGCCAGACACGTCCTAAAGCGACGATCGTCATCGACATGAATACTGGTCGCTTCGAAGTGACAGTCGCTCCTGAAGAGCGTAAGCGGGCCCTGTCAGCTGAGTTTGAGATCTCCACGAAGACGCCTAAGAAGGCAACGGCATAACACGCCCGGCCTAGTGCCGGGCTGTATGTTGTAAATTCTGATTTTAGGTCTGTATGGTTTGAATAAACTTGCAGGCGTCAAACATGAAGAAGAGTAACCTCTGGGTCCAATACGGCATTGTCGTCCTGGTACTCGCTGTCTTTACAGTCATCGTTTGCACCATCCGCGCGATGAATGACCATTATCATTTCTATTAAGAAGAGAAGCAGTATGATCATTAAATCCTTGGGCGCTATGCAAGACTTCGTCAAACTCTGGGACAGCTTGATCGACAAGCCCGATCTGGAGTTTGTTTCCTTGAAAGGTATCCAAATCGCCGAAGCGGTCGCACTGAGCAAGATGCCCGTGACGTTGACAGGTACTTCGGCTCGTGGGATTCGCTTCGCGGGTCAGTATCATGAGGAGTACGTCATCGTCCATGGCGAGTACGGTTACCTCGTCATGCGTACCACGGCCGATAATAAGGTCGTACTGGAAAAGTCCACCAGCTATGTATTCAAAGATGCACACGCGTCAGCTACTGTTCGTATGGACGAGCTTGCAAGCGCATGTCTGCTGACCGGGTTGAAAATCCCTACTCTGATGCATTGGTACGATTCGGTGTACCGCAAGGTGTCCGGTAAGCATGTAAGTCAGAACTTCTGTCCGTTCAAGTCGCTCGACAAGTCGGCGGCAATGATTGTTCCGGGTCTGGTGCAGTTGATGAAAATCAAATACCCGGAAGAAACGATCAGCGCAGATAACTATCTGCCGATCATGCACACAACCGCCCAACGTGTTCATCACGCGATGTCATAACCTTAGAGGTGTCAGATGTCCTTCACCGATGCTAAAGTAAGTCAGCTCAAATGTACCCGCAGTAAAGGCGACTGGTTTGCTGAACTCGATGGGCAGCGTGTGGGAATCGATTGGGATGAACCAATCTACGACCACGACTGGGATTATCATTACCAAGGCGTCAATGGGAAGTTGGTGTTCCTGGAGATCCACGATGGGGATGATCCTTACTTCAGCTCTCAGAAGGACGCTGACAAACAACTGATGCACTCATTGAACCTGGATCCAAGTCAGGAGTTCATCCGCCACATGTACGCGTTCGTGGGAGATGAAGAAGTTAATCTGGGCGACATCATCGTCAAGGAGTAGTAATGTTTCGCCTGATGAAAAACTATAAACGCAGCGTCATCGATCGCGAGGAGCTGTACGCTCGTATTGAAGAGGCGTATGCGGAACTCAAAGACATCTATTCAGAAGAACGTATTGCCAGGTCTACACGACTGACGATTCAGACTTCGGCATCAGATGCGCTGGACATCGCGTGCGGTATGGCTAACGACTGCACGCGGTTTGCTGAAACAACCTTACGCTACATGTGGTTGGATATTTTCTTCTATCCAGGTATCAAAGCTAAATCCGATAACGCCCGCAAGATGGCATTCCAAGCTAACGTGTACGTCAATCGTACATCTGCACTGCTGGAAGCTGCCATGGGTAAACCAATCAAACCTAAACTCACGGTGGTAAAGAATGAACGCATTGGCTAACAACGAACAACTCCTGTCCCTCAAGAAATCCCTGCCAGTCACCCAAGCTGCCGCACCGACCTACAAAGACGTGCAAGTCGGCGAAGTCTACAAGACCGAGCGTTACAAGATCGAAAGCACGGTCGTGGTTGTTGAAGTCAAGAAGGACCAGCTCAAGCTCAAGCGTGACCCTACGGCCAAGGACTCGTTCACCGAATCCCGTGCTCGCTTCGACAAGTTCTACAAGAAGGTACGCTAACATGGCAGCGTACATGACCGTGTACCATCCTGAGCGGGAAATCAACGAGCACGATGTTGCGCGGTACATGTCGCTGCATCCGTACTTCTCGACGTTGAAGAATGTTGATACGTCCTTGAAAGGAGCCTGCTCTCAACTCGGGGGCTTCTTCATGACGGTCTTGCAGTTTAATGACGTCCCAGCTGACGAACGGTCTACGATGCATTGCATCTTTGACTTCGCTGAACCGTTTGACTTCAAGAAGTTCAAACCTCAGCTGGACTACGCACTCAGCTACTGGTTCAGGCTTAACCTGATCGACCGGCCTGAGTACGAAGTGCTTCTGGGTAACCCTACGATGTTCATGATCGACCTGTACGGCATCAAGGTTGCTCAGGTGACCTTGGACGCCATGACAGTAGTTCACGACACTCCGGCTAAAACGCTACACTGAGGTATGGGTCATGCAAGATAAAGCACAAGCAGTCTTTGACGTGTTAGTTCAGGCTGCTCGTGAGACGAGGACGGTGGTAGTTTCAGACCTCGTTCAAACGTGTGGGTTTCCTAGTGCAACTAACAACATCACTTTAGATGCATTGGGTGAGGTTCACCAGCACTGCATCGATAATGGATTACCTTTCCTGTTATCGTTGCTGGTCGGTAAAGGTAAGTACGGCGATCGACACATGGTGTCGATCTTTTGGGGGCTCTATAAAGGAGGTATCTACGCCAAGCGCGTGGACCACTTCAAGTTGAGTCTGGTCTTGAAACTTCGCGAAGATGTCTACATTCATTACTGCAAGGATTGACGTATGGATTTCGTTAACTGGCTTAAAGATCAATACGGTGTACTCAACGCAATGTCGCCGATTGCTGGTGGTGTGGTACTTGCGAGTTTGATGGGTCTGATCTACGCGACTTTGCGTGGATTGCCAAAGGTTATCTATACGGCAACCTTGAATCAGTGCATTACCAGCCTCACGTTCACCAACGCTGGGGCATGGACTGAAGAGCGTGTGGGTTTCACCTCCTTCATGGGTTGGTTTATTTCCAACAAGTGGTCAAGGCATTCCAGAAACATCAGCATGGTTACGGTCGGCGATAACGTCGTCTTTGGTCCTGGGAATGGCCGCCACTTCTTCTTCTACAAAGGTAAGCTCTTCTGGTTCAATAAAGAAGCGCTTGCCAGCAGCGGTACGCATGTCGAGAAAGAACGCATCACTATCGTGACCTTTGGCCGTGATCAGGAAAAGCTCAAAGAGATCGTGAAGTCGTTCATGCCCAAACCTGAAGACGGTAAGCCTCGGGTCTATACGTTCACTCACGACAACAATTGGCAGTATCTGTGCACTATCCCACGTCGTGACTTGTCTACAGTGGTGATCGACAAGGAAACCAAAGCTCATCTGGTCAAGAAGCTCGAGGAGTTCGCTGCTAGCGAAGAATGGTTTAAATCCAAAGGCTTAGCCTGGAAGTTGACCGTGATCCTGCACGGTGTTCCAGGTACCGGGAAGACCAGCCTAGTCAAGGCACTTGCTAGTCACTACGGGAAGAACATTGCCTCGCTCAATATCTCTGGCGTGTCTGACGCTCAGTTTGAGAAAGCGGTGAGTAGTCTGCCGGAGAATACGTGGTTGTTGGTTGAAGACTTCGACAGCGCCAATGCAGTCAAGTCTCGTGGCCTGAGCCGTAAAGCACCTGCGCCAACACCCGGAAAAGAAATTGTAGCACCGGCAAGTGACGGCATCAAACCAGCAGCACCCGTTAAGAAAATGGATGCGGTGGATAGTCTGATCGAGGAGTTCACTCGTCTGTCTCTGACCAAGGTGCTCAATACGCTGGATGGCATTGTGAGTCTGGATAATTCGGTGATCTGGCTGACCACTAACGCTCTGGACCGTATCGATGAAGCAGTGACTCGTAAGGGTCGAGTGGACCACATCTGGGAGATCAAACTCCTGGAAGACCCTGAAGTGCGCGAATACATCAACATGGTGTTCCCTGATCACGAGATCAAGAACCCAGGCAAGTTCTCTCAAATCGCAGGCTGTGACTTACAGGCATTGTTCCTGGAAGAGCGATTTGACTCGGCAGCATTTGAACAATCGATTCCGAAAGAGTTCAGAGCGCCGTTTGTCCACTCGGTCAACAGTAACACGCATTTGTACCAATCCTAGTTCACCCCACCGCCGACATCCCGTCGGCGTACTACTCACTCCACACGGAGTAAGGAAAAGCCACATGGCTACCATTTATGATGCACAGGTTCCCAAAAGCTGGATCGCACCAAATGTCAACGCCGACATCCTCACGTACTTGGTGTCGTGCGCTGCGAACAACCTCACGGTTACTTATCGAGACGTACAATCCAAAGTTAGGTACCATTTAGCAAATACCCTTGACGACTCTAAAATCATCATCACCACCAACGTCGCCTTGACCAGCATCTTCGATTGGTGTATGAAGAAAGAATGGCCTCCTCTGACCTGTTTGATCGCGCGCAGTTCGGGTGAAGATAAAGGCCTACCTGCACGCAGGTTCTGGGAAATGTTAGACCAAACTAATTACGTCCAGGACTTTTATTCCGAAACGTCCTTGGTGGATGCGCCTAAAGAGATCCGTGAACTCTGCACGCGTTATTTACAGCAGCGGTGTTTCAACTATTTCGCAGGACTGAAAGTTACATCGGCCGCTTTGGTTACTCAGCAAGGTTCGACCGTAACGCCAGATACCCCAGCTGAATCGTCAGACCTCCCCATCACCAGAAACTGGCTCCATAACCGCGCCTCGCAAGAGTACGGATATCACCAGTTGACGGACGATGATAAAGAACGGATAGCTAAAAGGTTCGTTGGGGAAACATGCAGTTTTTTCGAAACGTTTATCGAGCGAGTTAATGTTAAAAATAGGGTAAATGACGCCAATCCCAAGCGGGCTTGGTTAGAGGTTCTAGACGGTTATTGTCCCCTGGTGAATCAAGCTCCTATAAACGACACGACCAAAGTTCTCGGCACTATCCTAACGCTACCTGGGTTCAATGATCTCAGTCACACTGTACAGGCTGAGATCAAAACGCACTTCGGGCGCATTCACGACGATATCCAGTCGGATATTAACCAGTTCGTTGAAGCCGTGAAACGTGACCAGAGCGTTTACTGTCATTTAGGTGGTATGTCGCTCTCTGACGTAATCCTTTACCTGTTCGCCAAGATCAGCGTCGAGTTTAACCGTTCACTGTAACGACACACAGCCGGGGAGAAATCCCCGGCCTTATTTCCTTTAGGAGTAGTTGCATGACCGATAAGAAAATGCCTGAATGGAACGACACCAACATTCAGAAAGCTTTGATCATGACCGGTGGTACACCGGATCAACAAGTTGAAGCGCGTGAGTTCCTCAGCCATTACCTGCTACCGGATCCTGATCGCTTTAAGCCCTACATGAACTTGTACTTGCTCAATAAAACAAACCACGCCATGTGCAAGTTCAACCGCATGGTCGTAGCCGCTCCAAATGAAGAGGTCGCCCGTACAATCAGACCCACGCATCGGGATGATGACGACAATTCCGATTCATACTTCAATAAGAACAATGATCCCACTCGCTTTACCGATGAAGATTTGTTGTCACGGGGTTTCGGCGAACATGATTACTGGGATTGTACGCTCATCGGTAAGGGTGTTGGGAAAGAACCCAAACTCATTCTCAGTCATTACTGGCATCCGTAGGAGATTTCATGAGACATCAATTCAAGCCGGGTGATCCGGCTATCATTACAACGGTTACCAATCCTCTCCTGATCGAAAACATCGGTAAGGTAGTTACGTTTGTGGACTGGTGCGATGACGACGGGGATCCTAAATTCGATTGCGTGATCGAAGCGTCTGACCTACTCGCTGTGAACCGTACGTCTAGAGAAGTCTGGCCTTACAGTGGGCTGGGAAGATCCCACACGTCTCGCCTCATGCGATTGTTTGACGACGATAACGACTTCAGTGATGAGGTAGTTGATCAGCGACAGCTTGTCATGGGATGAGGTACTGCCTGGAGCTTGACCAGTTCGCTAGGCAAGTGATCGCGAAGAACTTCAACATGGCTGTGCCGTGGTACCTATCGGCCAGCTATGCGTACTACAAAGAGGCTGAGTCGATTATTAGCGATGAGTTCTTTGACAGTATCTGTAGGATACTGAAAATGTATTGGTCAGCAATAGATCACCCGCACAAATACTTGATCCGGGAGGACAGTTTAGATTCTGGCACTGGTTACTATCTAGATTATGATTTATTGCCGTTGAGGACTCGCTCAGCGACACAAAGACTTATCCTGGTTGCTCAAGGTAAGATTCCGTTGTATCCCACTAAGTCCTGAACGACATACAGCCCCGCCGTTTGGCGGGGCTGTATGCTCTTCTTTTTTTATGTTGCTTTCTTGCTCTTGACTTTACGGTCTGCATCCCATTCGTCGTATTGCTGTTGCAGGCGACCTTGAAGGCGTATGGTGCCACAGTGCCCACACTGGTCACTGCATTTGGTGCAGACGACATGACCGCCACTCAGGATGAACTTGTTGTTAATCAACTCATCCCAAAACTGCTGAGGTAACCGGGTATTGTGATCATCGAACACCCAGTCCCAAAACCGCTCCCACAGTTGTTTCATGATTTCTTCTCGCACAGACATTTTCGACAAAGACAGGTATCACCAGCGTCTGCCATCTCTGGTTTACTTTCCCGTACTACAGTCATGCACCAACAGGTGTTAGCTGACTTACCGCCTTCCATAGCGCAGTATGCCGGGCCTTCACAGCTTGGACAGGTGTGAGTGCTAGTCTGTCCTTTAAGTTGGTTCATGAGCGCCATACGGTCGTCCACGGGTTTGTTTCTCCAGTCCTTGAGTTCATCACGGGTCCGCAGGCATCCTTTACAGATGCCATTGACTAGACCGCATTCAGAGATGCAAGGACTTACGATGGGTTGATTCATTCGACGGCCTGTTTATAACGTTCCCAGCCTTCACGGATGTTCGCTTCGTTAACATCAAGCGCTGGACCGTGGACGTTGGGGTTCTTGAGGTGTGCACGGGAGGTATCTTCTTCTGTCCAGACGCTGACGTCGCTACTGGATAACTCGAGTTTATACTTGACCTGTAACTGGATCAGCTCTTCAAGAAACTCGTTAACCCGTTGCTTTTCTTCTACGGTACGATCGGACATTCGATACCTCTACATTTATAACCACGGGGACTTAAAGGAGGGACCCTAAGGTCCCTCTCTAGTTGGATCAGTTGAACAATTGCTTAACGCGCAATGCGAAGAACTTCCAACGACCTTTCAAGGTCTTAGGTTTCTTCGTAGCCATTAGCAACAACTTATCCAATTCAGTGTTTTCAATCATGGACAGATTTCCTGTTAGATCGGTTACACGTTAGCCGCTGCGTAAGCATCGGCACGTGCAGCCAGGTCAGGTACTTCACACGCGCCGCCGGCGCAAGCTGCTGCACCCATGGTGTCGACTTCGGTGTAGGTTTCCTGAACGAGCTGGTCAGCGAAGTTGATCGGTTGCATGGAACGAGTGATGTTCTCCCACTTGTGGAGGTTGTAGACGTCCTTCAAGCAGAAGGTCATCTTCTCCAGGTTACCGCCGAAGTAGTTACCCGCAAACTTCTTGGCACGGCGTACCCAGTCGCGTGGCAGCAACAGATCAGAGTTGTCGCCAGAGATGTCGATACCCTGACCCATCACGGTGGAGCAACCCAACCACAGGTTGTTGTTAAACGCCTCCATGCCATCAACGATCAAGCCCGATGCAAAGATCGCACCTTCGCCGTACAGGTCCATGATTTCCTGAGCTTCCAGGACTTCAGTGAACGGAGCCTGAGCGTATGCCTTGTCGCCACTGCCAGCCATCAGACTGATACCGGCAAAGTACTGACGGTTATCAAAGATGTACTGCTCAACTTCAGCCCACGCCTCGTCGGTGTTTTCTACCGAGATGGTGTTGGAGATGTTGTGGCGGATGCGTTTATCAACCGACAGGCTGTCATCGCTACCGTGCTCGATCCAGTTCTGCTGAGCCAACTTCACGTATTCCAGTTGCTTCTTGCCCAGCAGGTCTTTCTTGAAGATAGCCGTTTCACTGGAAACGATCGGGAAGGATACAACCAACGATTTGCCGTTGCTGTCCCAGACCGACTTCTCAACCATTTTCGGGTTGAACTCTTTGATCAGCGGCAGAACGGTTTCCTGGTCAGTCATCTGCACGTTACGGAAGTAACGCTTGGAGTGTGCGCCGTGGATGCCGGAGTCAGTGCCCAGCAGGACCGAGGCATTACCCGACGGCTTGGTGGTGGTGGTACGTGGTGCGGGATTGATACCAATCAGCTTGGCAATTTTCTTGTTAGTAGCCAGTACCAACTCAGCCGCAAGCTTCATGTGTTGAGGATCGAACAACACACCTGGTTCAGTCATCCATCCGGTGATTGAAACGCCCAACAGAGCCTCGCGCTCAGTGATCTCACGAGTAGCGTCGCCAAGGTAAGTGAAGTTAGTGTAACCAGCTTGAAGCGTACCCATGATGCCGCCAGCTTTGCTGGCTCGCAGCAGTGCCGCAAGCGTTGTGCACTGCGCGCCATTGGTTTCAGTCTTTATGTTCAAGGATCAGCGTTAGTCGATCCTCGGGGATTTCTTCGTACGTCCTATACACCCAGTCAGCAAACTTCAACAACTGCGATGGTGTTGCGAATGACTTCATCGAGTTTGCCAACTGACTAATTACCTGAACGTTTCCTGGAGCGTAATCGATCGTAGTATCAATTCTATCCAAAGATGGGGAATTGTACTTCCCACCTGGAGACCCGGAATGGCAGACCAACGGAATGTCCAATACAGGACATCTTTCTGGAATGACGATATCGGCAACGGTAAGACTACAGATCGACTGCCTGTGTGTACTTCTGGCTTTGGCTCTCGCCAACATCCTGGACTCAGCGCTAGAGCTTTTCACACGCGCCGAGTTACATTTACCGCAAAGGGTAACTGTCTTAGAAGTCTTTGGAAACATCATACGGCAATTAGTACACTGCCTCTCCGTGTCGGAAATTAAGTTACCTTCACGATTGAGACGGTATTGGGTGGTGGTCATACGGACATCCTTGAGTTCTGTAATCTACATACTATTCAGAATTCAAGTATATCTACCCACCTGCAAGTCTCCTTGCAGAACAGACTACATCATCACCGACTCCTGTCGGTGCTACGCGCTTCCCACCACTTGGCGGTACTCTACTCATCACCTATGTCATCATCCATGTAGGTGCTTTCGATAGTCGTTGAACCCGATTCGTGATACGTTAGACGTACTTTAGAACCTCGGCTGCTGATTGTCCTGTAATGATAGATTTTCAAGCATTCACGCTCACCGTTTCCAGTCACGTTGTAGCTCTATCACCTTTAGGAGTTTCCAGCAATTCGCGTAGTTTATTAACGTAACCTCATTGATGTTTAAGGTTACAGAATTGAAAGCCTGAACGACCGTCTTCGGTGTAAGCCCGCAGACCGATCTCGACACACGGGTTGTAACCCTGCTCGCTGTCTTCTGCGAAGATGAAGCCAGGCTCGCCGAATTCACGAACGGACTTCATGATGGTTGCCCACTCAGAACGACCCAGCTCACTGCGGATCAGCAGTGCAGAGTTGTTAGAACGACCACGTTGCGGGTTGGTGGTGTACCAATCGCCTGTCTTGGCGGTGAGCATTTCTTTGTCATCTTTGGAGAAGATGCAGATCGTTGCAGCGCGCCGTATACCGCCTGACAGAACAGCGTCAGCCATGTGCATGACGAAGTCGTACGCGTGGATCGGTTTGAGCTGCAATTCAAGGTCTGGGTGTGCGATGCCATCAAGTAGTTCGCGACACTTCTCCAGAGAGCGTTGCAGGCCGTCAGGACCCGGTGCTTTAAAGCCGCCGGAGATCAATGCGCCGCGTGGACGGACTTCGGAGTAATCGAAGTGCACCTGAGTGTTCTTGTACTCAGGGAACGTACCGCCGTCAACGAAGTAGCTGGATAGCAGAACGCCGAATGCGTCAGACCAACCTTCAATGCTGTCCGGCACGACGAAGACTTTGGCTTTGTCTTTACCAGGTGCAGTGACTTTCGGCAACTTGGCGATGTGGTGCTTTTGTACGGAGAACCCAACACCGCAGCCTGCCAGCAACAGATACATGGCGTGTTGGAAGAACTCGGTACGGTCGCAGTAGCTGAACGAGCAGTTGTACATACGCGCTTCGTGCTGGAAGATCTGAGGACCACCAAACTGCAAAGCACGCTGGGAGCCAAGTACGGCTTTATCTTTGTAAGCCAATTCAGCGAAGGCAATTGCCTCTTCCAACTCAGGTGACATTACCGCTGCATACTTCTCGCGGTGCATGTCCATCACACGCTCTACCGCCTCATCCCACGTCTCATACCGCCCAAGCTTCTCGGAGAACCGAGAATAACCCATGAAAAACTTGGAATCAGCCAACATGTCTTTGGCTAGGCTAGGTTGGAAGTTAGAATTCATTAACAGCTCCGTTGTGTTTTCGTATGACAAATTCTGGAGGATTTACGGTCCCTATATCGCTAGTGACCAGGGTTAAAATCTACTCTTATTTTTCGTCTTGGACATATACTAAGGTCTGATTTTTCGATTGACTTAATGGTATTAAAACTTAACGTTCAAGCGCTATATATTGACCCCGCAAACCCTTACTTTGGAGCGTTATCATGAGCAAACAACCGACCTACAGTTCAATCCCAGACCCAAGGGATTTTACACCCAATCAACCAGCAGTTATCCTCCAACCGGTTGACGTCAGTGCGATCTGCAATTTCGCAGAGATCTACCCTACCGGAGCCAGCGAAGAAGTTAAGTTCATCGCTAACACTAATCATGTCATCGATCTGGCTAGAACGGCCGGGTGGGGTGAGATTACCTTGATAGGTAAACAGATCCTGCTGGTAGCTAAACTCTCCCTGGACGATCCCGGCGTGCCTGCAAAAGCTGACGAGTAAGCTCCAGATCGTATAACCTACCTTACTGCGGTTATACGTCATGATCAAATTCTGGAAACGTCACTCGCTCAGCATCGTACTCTTCACTATTACCCTAGGTATGTTTCTTTCCAGCTGGCATCTGGGGAAAGCAGCTTGGGATGGTAAGGGTAGTTATTTTGACTTCTTTGTAGCGCAATCAATCTGGGCCTTCGAAGGTGATATGTTTGGAGGTTTCATTTTGGTTTTGTTTACCAAGTGGTTTAAAGAGTACGGTTCTGCTGCGAGTAACGACACGAAAGAAGAAAAGGCTGCGCGAGCCTCCATTGATAATCTGGAGGATCGCCCTTAATACGTATAAAAAGGAATTGCCATGGCAACTCGTAAAGGAAGTGTACTCCTCACCGTAGATACGCAAGACAAAGCCGACGCCCTGGCTAAGTACTTCAAGGAGGAGTTTGTTGACATCGGTCCAATGTTAGCGCCTGGAAGTCGTACCCGTAAAGCTCAGCTAAACGAGGTAGCGTCAGGTATCTTGCACGGCCGTACCAAATTCGCCTATCTGGTCAAACCTAAAGATGAAAATGAAACCGGCAGAGACTGGTGGTTGACCAAACACATCCAGTCAATTTACCCGCTTTACCACCAGTACGATAAAGTCGTTGTGATGTCAGACAAGACGTTGGTGTTCGAAAACCGTCAGATCGGCACACGTTGCGCAACCCTGCTCAAGCTGGCTCAACAACTATGCGATGTAAACGCTCCAGACTTTTATCTGGAGATCTGCTGAGTAAGGTCTACTAGGAGGCCGGTCGATGTCCCTCTACAAATGTTTCGATACCGATCGCAACGGTAACTTCTATCTACTGACGGTCTCCATCAGCTATGACAAGAAAGGCACTCGTTCCGATACCGTACAGCGAGTGGTACATCTGGGACGACACGCTAACCAGGACTACACCACCATCATCCGGGAACATGCGCCCGGTCTGACCAACGTGATGCTCTTCGCTGAAGCGCGTGAGTTGCCTGAGTCCGTCTTGGTTCAGTAACTTATTACACAGCCCACCAGTCTTATACGAGAAGAGGATTCCCGAATGACTGATAAGAACATCGAAGTAGGCAGTGTTGTCTACCTCAAGAGTGGTTCTCCTGGTTTGACTGTATTGGCCATTTCCGGTGATAGAGGCGGGCAATACCAAGATAAAGATGGCGAACGGGTGCGTGGGTTGATGCCTAACCACGTACGAGTCACTTGGGAAGGTCCTCAGGGACTGGCTGAGTTCGAGAACTTCCCCACTGCTTGCGTATCCTTGACCAAACCCGTCTGCCCTGACAGTGAAGCAACACTGGCTCGTATCAGGGAACTGCGTGAAATGGTTGCCAACATTCCAAAACGTGAAGTGCCGATCAGTGGTCAGCGCCATTGGTACGTACAGCGCGGTGAAGTGCTCGATTGCTTCGATGAAGCCTTGGGTACTTTGTAAAGCGTTCGAAGCAGCACGGTGTGCCAGAGACGGTTGAATGGTGAATAGATGGAGTAACGTCCATTACAGAGCTACAGTGAAGACAGTGTCCGCCTGGGACTATACTGAATCTAACCGTGGGTTCGAATCCCATCGCCGTGTTGCTTCAAACCTCGTTCGCCAGCAGATAAGTCTGGCAAACATTGAGTGTGATGTGCCTAAACTACCCAGGCGCCGGACTGTACGTCACCTCTCTTATCGATCCCTACGACCATACCCAGTGAGTCTATTTACTGAATTGCGAGGGAAGTCCACAGCCGCCGCACCCCGATAGGATGTAACCACTGGAATAGACTCTGGAGGTTACCGCCCGATACTGACCTGAAAGCGTAAGAAGGTCCGGTTGGTCACGAACGAGATACCCGTGGCACGTTACCTCCCTTCGGGGAGGTAGCACTTATTATATACCGAATGCGCTCGAAAGAGCCAGCCAGTAAGGGTGGGTCAGTTCCGCCTCGCTGACCGAGGGTAGGTGCGAAAGGAGTGGGGTTCAATTCCCCATGATTCAGTCTTAGGGACAATAATCCTTAAGTAACTCTGGTGAGACAAATGGTCCGGGCGACACGCCCGTTAAACGCACCGGCGGAATCCGGTCGAAGTGTAAAGTTTCTGGAGAGGTTCCCGAGCGGTCAAAGGGGGCAGACTGTAAATCTGCTGTCGCGTACTTCGAAGGTTCGAATCCTTCTCTCTCCACCAATTACGATCCTTTGTAACTGCACGCGACTTGCCATTGAGCGAACGTCATTCGGGCAGAAGCATTAACTTGGCGCTGTTGGCGCTGGGAGGGTCACCTTTACTCGGATCGATAGGGAAGTGGCTTAACCCAACGGCCTGCAAAGCCGTCTTCGAAAGATACCGTCAGTTCAAATCTGACTCGATCCTCCAATTTAGGAATCGGCATGGTTACTGTAATGAAGCTGGATCTCAGTAAAGTCAATTCGGTTCCGCCTGAGTTTCATCTGGAAAAGATCCGTCAATTCCAGGAAGCTCAAACCAAGCTTGAACAGGTCTGCAAAGAGAAAGGTATTCCTGTACCGATCATGGTCTGTTAATAGTTTCAATCCCTCGGTCCGCAGTTGGGCGGGGTCACTGTAAGGCGATACGATACGGGAAGAGGTCGAACAAGTTTTGATAGGTCGTTCGTCCGTCGCTGGAAGTTACCGGGAGTTCGACACTTCCACTTAGGGCCAAACAACATAGACGCCCGGCCTAGTGCCGGGCTTTATGCTGCTAATGTTTTAAAGCAATACATTACAGTGGTGAGTCCATCTATCACACAGGTGTCTAAATGAAAGCATTAGTAGTCGCAGTCCTGTTATTGATCTCAGGTTACGTTCACGCTGAAACCGAGAAGATCATGAAGTACACTAACAAAGATTGTGAACGCCTACGTTCCAATCTTCAAATCATCGCGGACAAGCAACAGAAGGGCGTTGACTTCAACGTCGCCATTGCAAGCCTGTACCGACCTTCAGTCTTAAGTGACTTTACCTACAGGGCGTCTCTGTGGATGCTGGTCTTTTCCTCTAACAAGTTTTACGAAGTCCCTAACATGGATCAGAGTATGTATATTGGTAAAATATACACTACGTGTATGGGAAAAGTCGGAACCGGTTATTGGACCTATTACGAATAAAGGGGTTTGTAGCAATGCTTAATCATTTCAAAGGGCTGACGTTCGAGAACAAATACTTCGCTATGCGCCCGTTGCTTGTCCATGCAATTCATGCGCTGTCTGACTTACCGCTGTTGTCGTTTACGTTGATAGACGATACGGGAGATTCATCTAAGGTCTACTACGACCTGGATTTCATAGATTACAATCCAGAGCACCACGTTCCCAGTCACCTGGCGCACTCCCTTGCCAACAGGGTCTGTAGCGCTATGATGCAAGAGGGTGTTCGCTTCGATGGTGAAGAGGAACGTTGGCACGGTAGTCCTGGCGACTATTTGGCGTCGGTGATCAGGGGAACAATCAACCGTAAGTATCCTAACGGCAGCTCAGTCATCCGCGAGGACATCATGACTGTCAGACTGCCGCAAGGGGCCGTGCTCCTTGTACTCGACAAAGACCACGAACGGTTGGACAGTACCAAACCACACAACCGTGAAGACCTTCTTCACACACTCATGCTTGGGAAGGTCAACTTCTTCGGTATTGACAAGGTCTGGATGTTTCACCAACCACATGTGAAGTTCACGGAAATCAGCATTCCGTCACCGAACATCCTGTTGAACGAGATCATCGATATTGTCTTCCAAACATTCCCCTTCCTTAAAGGACATGTGGTGTTTGGTCCTGAGATCAGTTACATCACTGACAAGCCTTAAGGAGCTGTAGTCGATGGAAATCAATAACGATGTAAACGCAGTCATCATCGATTTGAAGCTGTACAACGAACTGCTGCGAATGGCAGACTTCGCTATCAGTGAAGTACGGTCTAACGAAACAATCGTAAGGCGTATCAACAAACATGTCTGTCGTTTTAACCCGTACATTGCCGAGGCTCAGAAGGTAGGCCGGGAAGTGATCGCATTGTCGACAAAGACCATGCGCGATAAGTTGAAGAGCTTATACAGAACCGGCGGTAAGCAGGTCTACTACCGCGAAGATAAAGACGTGTACTGGCCTGTCACGCTGGGTAAACAAATGAAGTACGATTGGACGATGGTGCGGATGAAGTCCGCTACTGAACATCGTAAGTTCTCGTCGTACGAAATCTGGCAGCATCTGAATAGCTTTGTGGTCGAGGGTGACGTTCGACTGTGTCCTAACCCAAACGTTCCTGGTTCGTTCATGAGAGCCTTGACCGAAGCTGAACGTAACGCTGAGTGGGAAAGGAACCAACCACCTGTTGTCAAAAAATCAAAACCTTACAACTTGAAAGTTATCATCACCGGCGATTCACTTACGGTGCATAAAGAAAGATCTGACGGTGAGGTGGTCGTAGAGCCTGACGATCAAGAAGAACCGAAACTGTATCTTGCGAAAATCAGATCGTTAATGAACGATTGTGTGGACGAACACCTCATTGCAGATCTTTATCGGATTGCCGATGATACCTTCGGCGGTGATCGCTACTTCGGCCAATTGCTTGTGGAGCAAAAGTGATGTTTCCGTTAAAGGACATGGTTCCAAAGAAGTACAGTCCGGTGATCGTTTACTTCAACGCCAGTTCGGTGGAAGAACTTGAAGCACAGCGTACCGCAGTACATGAGTCGATGGTTGCTAACGGTTATCACTTGCAAGCGTTCTCAAGTCATAGTTCTGTTAGTGTGGAGGTTGCATATCTCTCTACACCGATGAAGCAGTTGGCTGATGCAGAGTTCTTGCATTCAGATCGCAATTCGGCAGGACATCTTTTCCATGACAAGAAAACATTGGAACTTCCGCTCGACCACGGATTGAATGGTACCTGGCCGTTTTCTGAGGCTGATACCAATGACCTTGATCATAATTCGATGGTCGTATCCCGCTCCAATGGTGAGGTGTTGGTATATTGGAAAGAGTGGCGACTCACTCACATGCAAGCTAGACTGATAACTATCAGTCTAGCTGAGAAGGAATTTCCAATGGTCCGTATTGTCATCGATGCGGAAGGGAAGTTTCGAATTGACCTCGATCAGTCCTTCCCTAAAGGACTGAAACTAACTGTTACTTACTAGCTAAGTGCCATTATGTGCCGAGGATATGATAGGACCCGGAGCACACCCCCTAATTCCAGCTACATCCCACGAATGAAAGGATATCGAGTCATGACTAAAGCTAAAGATAAAGAGACCAAAGCAGCGGCCGCTAAAGACACTAAAGATGTCAAAGACACCTCTGTCGAAGATCTCAAAGAGCAAAACAAAGACGCCGTTGGTACTGCCGCTGCACCAAAGCCACCTGAGCCTGGTAGCGTTGGCATGAACGATGGTTCCAAATCCAACGTCAACGAAGAACCTGGCATCGATACCAACGTCCGTGAAGGCGCTGGCATTGCTGACGGTAACGAGCGTATCGGTCTGAACGACGGTACTGTTGGTACTCGTGATGACCTGGCTCCAGGTTCGACTGTTATCGGCGAAGGCAATGCTGCCGCTGGTACTCCTGACGACCGCGAACCAGAACCTGTTGCACGTGAAGGCCTGTCGCCTGCGGAGCTGAACCCTACGCCATCGACTGACCCTGCGATCAACAGTCTGTTCGGCGGTAACCAAGCACCATCGCCAACTCTCGACAACGTGCCGGCTGGCACTACGGTCGGTGACGAAGCACCTGGAATGACGCCAGAAGATGAGCGCCTGGTCGGTGTTCCTACCGATTTGATGGTACCTCTGAAAGCAACCATGGACCGTATCACTGTTGCTCGTGATCTGGGTCATGCCGAAGCTGCTGACCGGGCCATCAAAGACCTGTACGAAGCGCTCGGACCTGTCGATGCCGGTCAGGCTTCGGCACTGCGTGATTGGGCGAACGAACAGCGTGACGGTCTGGCCAAAGACAACGAGAAGGCTGCAAAGAAAGCTGCTCGTGATCGTCTGAAGGCTCAAGAGGCTCAGGAAGAAGCCAACAAGAAGTAATAGTGTCAGTAGCCGCCCTACGGGGCGGCTGTCTTATGCTTGCTTAAAATAATACCTGGTGTAGGAATCAGATAGTCAAATAAAACAGCATATCGCAAGGACGTTATCAATGAAGCACTTCTTGATCGCACTGTTGTTAATGGTGGTGGCATTACCAGCACTGTCGGCAGATAACATCTCCACAGTCGATGATGCCAAGACTCGTAAGAACACCCCGGACGACTGCCTGCGTGTAGTCGAGAATGGTAAACAGGTAATCAAGCTGCGGGACGACGGCGTAGGACTCGCTACCGTTACTGCATCGATGTTGCGCAAGAACCTGCTGCAAGATGATCAGTACCGTACCACGTTGCCTCTGCTGCTGAACTTTGCATCACAGGCGTATGGGCGCGGGAAGTTACTGCCAGGTAAGGATTTGGTCACCGCGTTGAATATGACTTGTCATAGTGAGACTAACGGTGAATGGGTCTACTTCTAACCACGATTCCTAATCATCGATATCGGTACGCCGATATCGATGTGTCTATGTCCATTGGAGGATACCCATGAAAGAAGGTAAGCAACAACGTAAGTACCAGATTAAGGTCACAACCACCTCCGGTGTCGATAAGGTCTTTCACACGCACAACCATTTGCGTGAGAACAAGGTCTTCGAACACACCGAGTTGGTTGACATCCTCCACCAAGCGTCGACATTTGCGGCAGAAACGCACATGACCGACCCTATCGTTAAACTTGTCGAAACCAGCATGGCGGCGACTGACTCCGAGATGCTGGTAGTGCCCACTAGCCTGCTGACCGGCGTTGCTCTCGATTACGCTGTAGCGCAAGCACTCAATTGGGTAGAGCCGTTCCACAGTAGAGGCGACATCATGGTACTCGAAAGTGGGCAACATATCGAGTACCAGTGTCCAAATCCAAACGACACCGATGAACCGTTGACGTGGGATCATACGGCCGTTTGGAACCCATCGACCAATATGGCTCTGGCCGCCAGGTTGATGAAGATCTACAAAATCTCCGTAACCCCGTCGACTGTAGAAGTCCAAAGTCCCAACATCATAGCGGGCTACAAACCCACTGATTTCCATCCCGAAATCAAAATTGAAGCGGAGACCTACGAGCGAGCGATCTGCCTGGTGGTGGTGATGTCTATCAACGGCCCAAGCACTGTAATCCCTGCGCAGTTGGAATCGTCATTGGTCTGATTCGACCAACAAGAAGGTATCGGGTAATGAAGGCTGATCTGCTCTATTTGGGTTTTGAAAACGCTGTGGCTCATGCACGCAACTTGGGTAAGGTTGCTAACTATCTGGAAGCCGTTCGCCTGGCTACCGGGTACGTGGTCATGAATCCTGCGTTGTTTGCCGATGGGTTTACGTGCGGCTACATCGGTGTGGATTCCCGGCGTGCCATCGTGTGGCGTGGGATCAATGGTTGGGTCTGCATCCATGAGAGTCTGGAAGGTGTGTTAGAACTTGCACTAGACGACCAGTATCAAGTGGCGTTGGATAAAGCAGGTTCGGATGTTCGTGACTATACCCGTTTGATCATGAACATCATGGCCGGTGGTCTGCCCTTCGATACGCTGCTGGTCCTGCTCGATGCCAGCCTGGGTGATCCTACGATCCTTGAGAACAAGTTGCGTCCTCTGAGCGATGGGTTACGTGATGTGTTTGACGTCCTGGAAGCTCAGCTGGAGCGTTCTAACGTCGGTGACCCATTACTACGTCGCCGCGTGGAAGAAGAGCTTGCAGGCGCTGTGAGTACGTTCTACACCGACCTATCGTCGGACGTTCAGCTGCGCATCTTTAATCAGGTGGCTACGCTGATCGAAGACGATCGTCGGTTTAACTCGTTAACCCGTCTGCAAGCGTTCCAGGACAAGAAGTCTACCGCTGTCTCCATGGAAGACGTTGCATCCCTGTTGGCCTGGATTCTGGAATACGCGTATCACCATTCGGTTCTCATCCCGATGTGGGATGCGGTGATCGCTCCACCTGATGCGCAATACATTCCGTTACCGGATGCCAGTATTCGTACCGTCGGTGTGATGAGTCAATTAGGTAAGCTGCAACGTACTGACCCTGACTTCTCCACTAAAGTTCAAGCCATCATGGATGTCGTCCAACTGGACAGTCGCTTTGGTGACTTCTACAACGACCATCCTGGCATGAACCTGTGGCGTGCCATGTACGATCGAGTACTGGGTATGGAAGGTGATGACGCAGCGAACGATCGTCTGTCGTGGCCTCTTTATCAGCTGTTGTTGCAATACGCGATCAAACACGAGATCGTGCATTAATGACATACAGCCCGGCTCAATGCCGGGCTGTATGCTGTCTAGTCCAGTTAATTACAGTCACACATTCTTAGATTGAACAACATCCCTAATGTCCGTGGAGGACACGAAATGAAATACCTGCTTCTTGCTCTCGCTTTGATTACTGGCTCTGCGCAGGCAAGTCTCCAATCCCAACCAGCACCTCAGGTAGAGATTACCGATGAGGATTGTGATACGTTCAAACAAGTGTCTCACGACGCCGTTCTGTTTCGCAACGATGGCACCGCCGTACAAGTGGTTAAAGACACCATCGTCACCAACACCCTCAATGAAACAACCGAGTACAAGAAACTGTTACCCCGGATGTTCTCGTTGGTTGATAAAGCTTACTCGGACAAAACCAGCACTCCTGATAAAGAGTCTGAAGATACGTACATGAAATGCATGGACCACGTTTACGCCGGTACCGACTTCTGACACCCTCCTCCCTTCGGGGAGGACTCACCCTTCTTTTTTTGTTAATTCTTACCTGCTGTCGTATTCGTATACACCTACTTACGAGTACAGGTAATGAATCTTTCAAAGATAGAAGTGACTCAAGAAATTGAGGCCGCTATACAAAGAGCTATGCTCCAAGACACATTGGCTAAGGCCGTTGCTGCGATCTCGCTGTGGGAACACTTACGACTGTGTCGCGAGATCCGTGACGGTATCCCGGTTACTTCTAACTTCTTGTACCTGGTCCAGCGTGTGATTCAGGAATACATCTGGGTATCTCCTAGCGATGCCAAGCTGTTTCCAGACGAGACCACCATTCACCTACCTAAAATGGACTGATCAACTTTATTTGGGTCCTACATTACCGGCTTGAGTTATACCTAGTCCGATATGGAGATCTGAACAATGAACATCAGTCCTATCTTGCGTCAACTGAGTCTGTGTCTGGTCATCGCCGTAGCGCTGATTGGTATCGTCTTGATGGCTAAGGATTCCCGCCCTTCTGACTTAGGTCAGCAAATCGGCGGACAGATTCGCGCATTCAATAAATAGAGGTTTTTCAATGCCAGCTATTAAAGCATTCAAACGTCATCCGTCCATTCACAGCATCATGTACCTCACTGACCCAACCAACGCGGTAATCTTGCGTGAAATTGAAGACAAGCAAGGGAACAAGAAGTGGGTACCGTGCCGTACTGAAGGCTATCCTAGCTGGAAGCATCGTTTCAAATGCGCCTGGCTGGTCTTTACTGGTCGGGCTGACGCATTGACTTGGCCCGAGGATCAATAATGATCGTTGTAAAGACTCGCAAAGAACTGACACGGCTCATTTCCAACTTCAGCGTTGAAATTCTGGAGTTCGGTGATGTTATCAAGGCGACTGGGAAATTAGGGTCGTTTGAATTCAGCTCCGAGTCTCACTTTGGTGGACCTGGTACCGCTGGTGGAATGGCTTCTATTCGTGATCGGGTAGCTGATTGCTTCTCGGAGATCGTTGATGGGGTGATGGAAGCCTTGCTTGACCGCGGCGAAACCATTACCTATAACGGCGAGGAATTGAAATGGGAGGATGTCCCGCCCGCCCAACCTCCTGTTGCACTTTCCGTGGTTAAGACCCAACCAAACACTGAATGGGAGATAACGCCAATACGCAATCGCGCACCCTTCAAGATCGAAGTAACTCTTTTGGGCGTTAATTCGTTCCACGTGTTGACTACGTCGATCTTCGGTACCCCGGTGGACAGGCCAGCCTTACGTCCTTATGCCCATCAGGCGATTGAGATTATTGATCAACTGCCAACTACGTTGACTGACGGTTATCGTAGTCAGTTGATCATCGACAACATCAACGCACATTTTGAAGGCACCGAGTACTTCCAAGGTGTCGTCATTAAAGATCTTCGAGAAAACGTATGACCAACGTCAGCACGATCGACTCACCGCTCAACAACATGCGTCGTTCGGCGATAGCAGTTGAGCAACGATACCAGAACATGCTCGGTGCACTGCAACAAACGATTGTACTCGAGCCTAATCACCTGGTGTTTCATCTGGCTGCACATTTGCTGGGCCAATACTTAGGTATAGCTAGCAAACATTGGGTAGCGGCTACCGACTTCCGATTAAAGATCGAAGACCCTGAGGATTACGGGGTGACTGTTAACAGCATCCTACTGGGTCAGGAAAAGAAGCTGGTTGTGGAGTTCACTTCAACTCAGTTGGGCGCTGCGTACATTGGCCCTACAACGCCCTGGGGCGACATCATCGCTATTCGTGACCACTGGACGACTAAGTACGCCGAAGTTGTTCAACCGATGTCGATGTTCATCTACGCCGCCATTCAGTACTTTGAGATGCATGGGTGGCGGCTAGTGCAAAATAAAGCTGTACCGGGTGATGAGAAGTTCGACTGGGTCTGGTTAGATCCTAGCCGCACGTACCTCATCACGATGAAGATTAATTACAGCACTCTACATGAAGATGGCGAGATGCTCAAACCACGAGTGAGTGAGTAGATACACATGGCTATTAAACTGAGTCGTTCGTTCTTGAAAATAGCGCTCGGCGTTATCGCTGCTGCGTTCCTTACCCTCAATGTGTGGTACAGCTTTACTACGGTCGAACAAAGTGACCGTGCTGCCGTCGTAATGGGCGGTGTACCACCGATTGCCAAACAACCCACCAAAGAGTAGTAGACACACATGGAAATTCGTGAAACTCGTTCGTACTTCAAACCCGTGATCCTTTCGGTGCTGGCGTTGATTATCCTCGTCGTTCTGTTGAGTAGTTTCTACAGTGTCGAGGAACAAAACCGCGGCATCGTCCTGAGCGGCGGCGCTTACACCGAGACGGTAGCACCCGGTCTTCACATGAAGATCCCGTTCTACCAAAAAGTTAAGATGCTGAGCACTCAGACTTGGACCGATACTTACCCCAAGCTTGAAGCTTACAGCAAAGACCGTCAAACAGCGACCATGCGGGTTTCCGTTACTTGGGCGCCGGTGTCTGACAAATTGGTTGATTTGTATCGGGACGTACTGGATCTTCAGAACGTGACGGATCGGTATATCACCCCGTCAGTACCAACCCAGGTGGAAATCACCTTTGGTAAGTTCGAAGCTGAAACCTTCTCGGCTGATCGCGATAAGTTTGCACTGGCGTTGACGAACAACATCCGTGCGTTGGCCCCTCCATATATCAAGATCGCTTCGGTTCAGGTGGAGAACGTTGACTTCACTCCGGCTTACGAGAAGGCGTCTGAAGATCGCGCTGTGGCCGAGGTGGCGTCTAAGACGATTGTCCATCTGGAAGCCAAGCGTGTCGTAGAGCAGCGGATCCAAGTAGCTCAGGCTAAAGCCGATGCTGAATCACAGTTGGCTAAAGCTAAAGCAGAAGCTGAAGGTATTGCGGTACGTGGTAAGGCTGAAGCTGAAGGCATCTCTGCCAAAGGCGCTGCGTTGCGTGATAACCCGATGTTGGTCGAACTGGCTAAGGCAGACAAGTGGAACGGCGTATTGCCTACTACCGTCCTCCCTGGCAACGCTACACCTTTCATCAGCCAGTCACTCGGTAAGTAAGTAACACCCCCCCCCCTGTCCAATGACTGGGGGGTCTAAACGCCACCTAGGTGACATCACTGTAGTAATGCTACCAACGTAGCGAGGAGTTTCCCATGGAAACTGTAGAAATTGTAGAAGTAAAAGAACTGACCTTGCGTCAGATGCGGGCGTTGTCTTGCCTGCATATTTTGCAACAACTGGCAGTTCAGAAACGCACAGTCCCCTACGAGGCCATGGCAGTGATTCTTGGTTTGCCTCATAAAGGCCAGGCGATGGTGGGAGCGATCTCACAGGTGCTGTATGACGTGTTCGATCATTGTCGGATGACAGGTCACCCACACTTGACTGTGCTGGTAGTGCGCAAGTCTGGTAAGGACGTGGGGTTGCCAGGCCCTGGGTTTTGGAAAGTTTGGGCTAAAGATGGGGCGATCCCGGACTTCCATACTCGGGTAGAGCAGACCGAGTTGATGACCGGTATGTGCTACCGCCTCTACGATCATCTCGGCAAGTAACATCTAACGGGTGGGGTAATTCCCACCTGTTGTTTTATTTTTTATTTAACCAGATGGATTTTATTTATGAGAACTAAAATCGATTGGCCTGATACCAGTCGTGAGTTAGACGGTATGGACAGGTTCTGCGGAGGTCCTTCTCACGAGGACTATGATGCGGCTACTTACTACGGCTGGATTAAGCCTTTAGTAAACCGGGCGATTCACAATCTCGAACAAGAGATCGACCAACTCAGGTTTGAAGTCCAGAAATTGGTTGAAGCTAAACCAAGGCTTCGTTTCCACCCCGAACTACAGTTGTGGTACGTGGTGTCAAAGGAGAATCAAAGTGGCTGCTAGAGGTATCGCATTAATCATTGTCGGGCAGCTAGGTGGAAACGTCTGGCCTCTCAACGTAGAGATCACCTCTGAGACGAACAACCTGGACGTACGCAACCGTTCGGTGATGTTCTTCCCCGAGATCTCGGACTACCCGACATTGGTTGAAAAAGAGTTATTGTTCCGAGCAGAAGTACCGAAACTGTGGTACGTACTTCGCAGTAAGCCACCCGCTACTAAAGATGGGTTGGAAGTTTGGCAACCAGATATTCCGATCGAAGAACCAAAACCTGTTGAGATTCTGTTCCACAACGTCGGCTCTTACAAAGGTGCTTATGGTGAGTATGATGTCATCATCATGGAACCGACCGGCGTTGAAGTGATGTACAAAAACCGCAACACTGTATTGGGTGGCCGCACCCTACCCCAAATAGCGTTCGATGACCTGGATCTAGATCTGAGTCAAATGTTGTTGGACGCATGGAAACGTTTTCAATAAACCAAAAAGGAAGCAGTACGATGTCGAAGATCCCTTTGAGTAAAGCAGTAGGTCAGATCCAGGACACGTTTAACAAGGTAGGTGTTACCACGTATAGCCGCTACATCAAGGGCGAACACTTGACCTTCTTCACCGAAGGTCTGAAGACCCGTGGTTGGCCTGAGTTGATGATAGATCACAGTAGTCAGCTTCTTGCTGATCTGACCATCGCCACTGTTCTGGAAGAATGGGAACGCCGTGGTGGTCCATTCACCGGCGATGCTGAATACACAGTCAGCAAGAACATCCTCAATCTGAAGTCAGAGTACAGCACGCATTTGGGGATCAAGTACATCAAGGTGTCGCTGATCCCCAAAGCGCAGTTGATGAAGAAAACTGGGTAACGACGGCATACAGCCCCGGCACTGCCGGGGCTGTAGTTATGCTTACGCTGGATCGAACCCATTCATGACCAGAACGGTGACTACGTTACCCAACGGGATGTCGGTGTCAGGTGTGGTCAACTGGATGTTCAGCGGATTGCCGACATACAACGAACTGTTGGCAAGTGGCGTCACTGTCACGGAGACAGATGTATCGTCTTCGTTAGCGGGCAAACCAATGTCACCCCCACCTACCGCTGTTACAGTGATCTGAGATTCCATCAGACCCAACGCAGCTGCCACTTTGGTCTTACGCTGCGCTTGAGTGTCAGCCGGGAAAATCGAGATCGAAGCTGGCAGTGGGTTCACACCTTGGTTCACGCCAAGTCGGTTGTATTTGATTGTTACACTTTGCGAGTAACCCATGTTAGCTTTTGCTGTCACGGTTACTTGACTGTTCTTACCACTCGCATCACCAGTGAGTGCCTGTACAGGACCTACTGTGATCTTGTCCAAAGTCACCGTGGATGCAGCACTAGGGTTTGCATCGTGGATCAGCGCGAGCATGTTCTCCGCGATAGTCTTACTGAGATTAATCTTCATTAAAGTATTCCTCGTTTAGGCAACCAAGCCTTTTATCTGCGTGGAGTTATTTCCTGCAATAAACGTGACGGTCTTGCCGTTCAAGTTAATCGCCTTCCCAGCAGCACCGCCTGGGAAGTTGGTAATGGTGGTTGAGCCAGCCGTTCCAAACGTGGCCACTCCCGCAGTACCCGCAGCGCCTGGCGCGCCGCCGTTACCACCTTTACTGTTCTGCGTCGTATTGCCAGTGTTCGTACAGACTGCACCGTTCCCGCCTGCTGTGGATGTCCCTACCGTGGGTTGACTGGTTACTGTACCAACTGTCATGACTGCGGTCCCTGTACCTATGGGACCTGCGGAGACGCCTGAACCGCCGCCACCGGCCGCACGCAAATACCCTGACCCTAGTCCGGCAAGACCAGGCCAGCTTTGAGCACAACCACCGCCACCACCGCCACCACCGAATGTTTTCCCGGTACCGGTATCGTAACTGAAGTTCATTAGCGCATTGATTGCATCTCCACCGGGTAGGCCCGGTCCTGTGTAAGGACCACCTTGTCCGCCCATCCCCTGGATAGTACCTTTGTTAATCAGCGTCATTACTGACCCTGTTGGTAATACCCCGATGGTTAAAGCAGGGCTTGAAGTAGACGTGCTACCGATCACACCAGTGATAGTCAGTCTATAATCAGCGATCGCAGTTGGCGAGTTCAGCAGAGTTAAAGTATTGAGGTTGTTACCGATACCTGAATACGTTACTTCTACGATAGGAAGTGTCATTTTCAGCGTAACTGTTTTACTGGCTGTTGTTAGGAACAGCTTCGAATTGTTCTTGGCGGCAATGGTCACGTTGACTGTTTGATTAGTCAGGGTGGGTAATGTAATTGGTACGCCTGCGTTGATAATGAACTCTGAAGAGAGCACACCCATTGCAGCGACCAATCTCGCTGTCACCGCAGCGATCGTATCAGCTTCTGCAACCACCCAGGTATCTGCCATTGCAGGAAAAGCCTGAGCGAACGATAATCGTCTGTACGCTATCGTGACACTGTCCCGGTAGCCTTTGTTCTTTATAGCCGTCACAGTGATCTTACTGTTGCTGACTCCAGAGGGGTCAGTGAAAGCAACCGGATCACCAAATGTCACAAGTTGATCAGTCATGGGTTTTGTAGGATTTACTTCATTCATGAGAAGAAGTAAGTTCGGGACTACAGCCTTGGTCGGATCGATCTTCATGACCTTACTGACTTCCTTATGGGGTCTTTTGACATACTATTTTTTAAGAGGTGTATATGAAACGTAACTTATTGTACGCTGCGGTTGCATTATCACTGGCTCACACGACTATTACAATGTCGTCTGTCTCGTGGTCCAACTTCCACACGCCTAAACATCCTGACGAACACAAACATCGTAAAGACATCGACCGTCACGGCATGCCTCGTAAACGTAAGAAAGGGAGTACGCACTAATGTTCAAATCCGGTACCGAAACTCCTGAGCGGTATTACGACCCTGAACCAGAGCAGTGTCAGCAGGATGACGAAGTCAAGAAGCCTGCGTTCTACCGCCATGATCTCAATCTTAACGGTGTTCCTGGCCGTAAGAAGAAAGGTCACCACAGTCGCCATTCCTAATCGAGGATAGTTCCATGGTAAACGATCGCGACATGCGTGATGCGAACATGTTGTTGGATATATACGGTCCTCGCATGACAGCCACCAAGCCGGAGCGAAACCCGCCTTGTGTAATGCGGGGTGTGTCTGAAGGTATCTACCCGATAATGGAGCGATGGGCTTTATCTCCAGATGCCCAAGTCACGTTGCAGTACGCTACCGGTCCAGAAACACAAGTGGTGGTCTTGGTTACAGGTCCAGAGCATCGTACAGGTCAAGTACATGAACTCATGCGATTGATGAATGAAGAACATCCGCAATATGAATTCATTGAACTTGGACGAAATATGTTCGAGGAATTGCAGGCGTACGAGGAACAGATGAAGATCCCGCGCTCGATGATGTTTGAGATCGACAGTATCTCACCGCCAGACAGAGTGCTTTCTGCTAAACACATGAATAAGTCTTACTTTTACCGGCCACGTAGCGAACGTGTTCCTCACATGAAGCGCGCTGGTTTCGATAAACAGCGTAAACCGTATTAAGGAGTACCGATGCCGCATTCACTGTATCGCCCCTTGGCTCCTACCGATCTGGTAGATGCTGAGATCACTGAACTCTCACCTATCCCAGCTGAGGGTAATCCTTATCTGCACGACCCTATTCGTAGCGGATTGGGATTACCTAAAGGCTGGGAGATCATGTACGAGACCAGCAAACCTGGTGCGCTCGAAGAACTGATCCTGGTCAACTGGAAAAGCGGGCAGCGTTTGAAGATCGACTTCACACCCAAACATTTACAGTTGGCTGACATCATCGAAAGCGGTAAACACCGCGACAAACGCGCTGTCTCCGGCGTACTGTACTTCGCTGAGATGGGTGACGGTGATCAGATCCTTTGGAAGTGTGTGGATGATCTCGACAGAAGTGGGATTGAAGAATTCCTCTACGCACTCTGGTGGGGTGAGCGTGGGATGTACTTCGTCAAAGCTACGTTGTTTGTAGACACGACCAAGTTCCCGCGCGAATTCCTGACGTTCAGTGAAGATCCCAAGTTCGACCCTAACCGGATGTACCCCAACGACGTAGCTCGTATTCAAGCGATGTTGGATCAGTACAAACCCGGCGAACCTCCAACAACTGCTAACAACGTCACTGCAAAACCGTTTGGTTTGAACGAATAAGACGGCGGGGGTTATTCCCCGCTTTATGCCCAATGTATAAAACCACGAATTAGGATAATTGCATGAATGCTCATGTAGACGTACCTCAGACTTCAGAAGAACCCACCATTGTGATACACCCAGGTACGTATCAAGGTGTTGATGCGGGAGATAATGCGCGCCGGTTGGTCAAGCTGCGTAAAGCAGCCGTGGTGGCCAGAAAAGTCTTCTTTCGTACAATCGCACTGGTTGTCGTGTTGAGTCTACTCAGCGTGGCTGCTGCGGCGTACTACGGCTACACCACTCGTGTCGGTGGTTACAAGTCAGTGGAAACCAAGTGTAGCTTTATGTTGGGTGACCAAGAACTGACCGGTACTCGGATCTACTCGTACCCGTTCCAGGAATACTTCGGTTTCCGTTTGACCGACACCAAGCAGATCGAAGAGAAGACTCGCCTCAATACCAACGGCAACCCACTTCAAGTGATCGGCCTGGAAGGCGATACGCATTGGGTGCAGAACATCGGAATGGGCGAACGTGGTTTCGTTCTACTCAACCACGCCGACAGTTACGTCTTCACCAGCGGTAAGGTTGCAGACGTGGTCAAATATAAATCCTTCTGTAAGTGAGAACATCATGACCGTAGATAACTCGCTATACCCTGACCTGATCGAGGAAGCCTACCCTCTGGAAGAATGCATCCGTCATTTGGAAGCGCATTACACCAACCTTAACAGTTACGAAGACGGTGTCCCACACCACGTCAAGTACGCTGCTAATCGCCGCATTGCTTGCGCTGCGAACCGTTACGGTAAGTATATCGTCACCGGGGCCCGTCATCATGATTCCATGATGCGTATCCAGATCATGGCGATAGGTGCGGATCGACTATGGGCGTTGGCTGGTGGACGTCATAGGGAAGAACAAGGCTTCGTGGATCAATGGGGTATCTTCCTCACCCGTGAAGAAGCCTGGGTGGTTGCGGAAGCAGCGGGGCAGATCAAAGACCGTACCTTCGGTCACGGCACCTTGTTCTCCGAGAACTATTTATAACAAGAGGTTTGCATGACGAACAAAGTTGAAGGTGTCGAGAACGTCACCGCCTTCCTCAGTGCATTGGTTGATGTTGGACAACTCACAGCCGATGCAGCTAAACAGTTGGTGGCTTTAGCCACTGACGGCGTTACACGCTTTACCGCCCAGGTGATCACTGTAGGTACTAAACAGGAAGTGATGGTGGAGACAGACAATCGTTTCCCGTACTACTTCCCGTTGCGTGCAGTGAAACCCATCCCTCAAATAGACCCACAGTAAGGAAGTCCCATGGATCTTAAGAACCTGTATATACACACGCCTGGCTACGTTGACAAGAAATCAAAGTACGCCGTTTTCGCTGTCCAGTACACCGGTCCAGAATCGGTGCCAGAGGACATGAGTACCGATTTCGCCAAGTTGGTCAATCAATTCATGCCTGAGTACGACGAGGCGTATAAACAGGTTTTCCCAGACGGCGCGTTGCTGGTGACTCTGAATGAGGACTGGGTATTTATCCATCCGACCGATTGGTTAGTACGATCCACGGTTGATGGACCTGCGCGTATTTACACCGATGACAGCTTCACTGCATTGCACACGTCGGCAGCAGCCCTCAACACCCCAACCGCTGAAGAGCAACTCGCTCATGTACCGTCGGCACTGTCGCGTGCTAACGCGGTTAATCCAAATGTTGCTGTCGGCGACGTTGCGGTTACTGCGTTGATCGAAAGACTCGTCGCTGAAGGTCGTCTTGAATTAGACAGGGCTACATTCAGCATCTGGGATCTTCCGCATTGGGAAGGGGTAATCAGTGCTCGAATCGTTGAAGTGGTCATCGCCGGCACTGCTCTCGCTGAACTTGAAATCTCGGCTAACGACTGCCAGCCTGCGTACATCCTGCTGGATGGGCCAGCGATTATCTCCAAAGACAAGCACCACGTCACCGCGGAAGCCGCCTACCCAACGCTTGACGCCGAACACACTCCGCGTGAATTGACGTTCAATGCACTAAACGACGACTTCGCCGAGTTCGCGCTACTGATGCAAACCAAAGCAGACGAGCTGGGTATCGCTGACGACCATAAGTCTCTCATGAAAGCCATGGCTGAAGCCCTGACCAATATTGAAGACGATGACGTCCAGATCACAATCGCCGTCTGCGCAATGGGTCTGCATAATCTCGGCGACTTTACACCGGGTGAGTTGATGGCAGCTGACACACACGACCTGGTAGAACCTGCCGCCGAACCTGGTGGTGACATCGTTGATATCGGCGATGATGAACCGGGTTCAGCACGCGGCCAGTAATTCACGCTACTTCAGATAAGGATAGTTTCCGTGGATAAGAAGAATATTTACGTAGTGGTAAAGTCTCCCAATTGGGCTATGGCTCACTCGGTAGGTGTGGCGATTTCTCTCGGCCTGGCTACGCTGGACATTGAGAACAAACTGGCAGGACCTAATGAGAAGTTGTTGTTCACAGCGGGTTCTTTGGAAGATGGGGCTGACCACAATGGCCTTATCAAAGGTATCCTGTTTACCGAACACAGTTTGAATCCTCAAACCGATCGCGTTCGCCCAGCTATCCCCAAAAGCCAGGTGTCGTTGCAACACAATCTACACATCGCAATCGCCGGCTCAGCTAACTCCGGTAAAACGTCGGCCAGATGTTTGATCGGCTCGCTACTCGATCTTCATTACGAAACCATCTTCCCGTTCATCGACATTACGCTTGATGGGATGGAAAAGTATCCTGATGAAAATCTGCGTCTTTTCCTGACTTCACCAGAACACGTGACAAAGATGCGCGATAAGATCATCGTCAACATCATCCCACAACAACTGATCACCTTTGAGATTATCTGAGTCAGTTGTAAGCGGCATACAACCACCGGGGTCATTCCCGGTGGTCTGTTCTTTTTTTGTATTTAATTGTGGTCATACATTACCCCTAGGAGTACCAACCATTAGGAATAAGGCGCATGTACGATATCATGGACGCTATGTTGATCATGGCGCTTCACGCTAGTAAGAAACCCAGTGTCAAAGAATTCAAACGGGAAGCCTTCAAGCTTTCGAAGAAATGCACACCGGCGGTACAAGCTGGATTCATGGCGGTATTACAAGTCGCTCCTAATCCGATTGACACGATGTACTTTCACGTTGAACAGTTCCTGGATCTTCTGACTTGTTCTTCAGAAGTTTCCAAGATGGGGAATGATTGCATCGGCCTCGTCGTTCACGACTTCCAGGCGTATCCTGTCAGGATAACATTCTCAGCCGAGACCCTGAAAGAGCAACAAGCTGATGCTACTTGGTTAATGCAGAACGAGTTATCGTTGACGACCCGTATCGTTCAACAATCCTTGAAGGCACTCAACCTGACCAAGATTACGTGCAGAGTTCTTCTATTTAATAACCGCGGCTTCTCAGGAGTCCTGGTTCCATTTAACAATGTTGGGGGTGAGGTATGGATCTGAATGAAATGCGCGAGATGCATGAGCGTCAGCGGCAGTTTACGGTCAAGCAAGACATTATTGTCGTGACAGCCAAACAACCTGAGTCCGGCAAGATTCAATACAACGGCCAGGTAATTATGCCAGCTGTCCCTTCGGTAGTCGATTACATTGGCTTGCTCTGCGTCTAACGTTTTATAGTTTAGGAGATCATGATGAGCAATGGCCTGATTACTCTGGGTGATGTACTTGACGTTGAGTCGTTTGACCTGATGGAAGAACTCAACCAGATGCGCAGGGAGGTGGTTGATCCCATCGACTTCGATCTGGATCGTTTCAACGAGATCATGGATCAGCTGTGGGGAACTGAGTAATGAACCTTCAGACGATCATGATCGGTGCAGCCATCTGGGCTGCTGGCACCATGTTACTGGTGGCTGTGGAATCCAAATTTCTGCGACATGATAAAGAAGCGTTAAATCAGCTTCCTTACTTTTGGCGCAAGCACTGGGACCACCTCCTGGCTGCGGCTATCTATCTTTGGCCTGTGGTGGTGTGGTTTCTACTCCACTACCTTGCCGGACACTACATCCTGCGCTTGATTGAGATCACTATTGATTATCTTGATCAGCGTAAATTGAATAAAGGGGTTAAGCGTGTATAAAGTCGTTATCAATAAACAGATTGGTGGTTTCGGTTTTGGTAACGAGGCGGAGGCTTTCATTGCCGCGTTACTCGAGTGCGAAGAACTCAGCTCCTGGGTTGATCGTCCTGACGTGGAATACGAACTCGATCCAGTCGACCGTATCTACTTTGCAAACATCCCACGTCATCATCCTGCGCTTATTAAGTTGGTGGAGGAGCATCGTAACTCACTCGAAGGTCAATATGAAGTGGTGGAGTTGATCTACCCGACGTACTCCATCTTCGACGATGGTCGTGGTGTGGAATACATCTCGGTTATTTCCTCGCATCAGTTCGATGCACGAATCATCCCTAAGGAAGGTGAGGTAGAGTACCATCCAAGTTCACTGGTCCCGATCGGTGAGTTGCAAGCGTTAGTGGACTCGTGCGGTAAGTCGTTCCATGGCGTTTCCGCTTACCAGCTCACTCAGGACCTCGTTGCCTTGATTGTCAAATACACCCCAGGAGTATAAAGATGGACACCTCTCCGCCGACTGTCATCGACAAAGATAAATCAGACCTGTTCAGAAAAGACGGTGTGGTTTATAGCTACAAAGGTATCGCTCACGAGCGTGGTCTCAACGACACGGTCATCAAGTTCCACCTCCTGCTGAATCACAATACCAATGAGTTCTGGTTGGAAGACAACGAGGGGATCTTGGATTACCGCCAATTGACCAAGGAAGAAGAACATACTTACCGTTACGGAAAGAATACAACGGTTATAAACTGTCGGCGTAAGCCGTTGGCTAGCGTTAAACTGTAGAAACTTACAGCTAATCAATAGTTTATGTAACAGACGCATCGATCGTTAGTAAGGATACTACATGGAGCTACTCCTTTGGTGTTTGGTTCCTCTACTGATCGGTTTCATGATTCTCACTTCCTGGTGCACTCGGGTTAGTATCTCTGCGACGTACGTTTTGCCACAAGCGTCGGTGGTACTGCTCAGCATTAAGGAACGTGGTCATTCGTATACGGTAGGCTTCTGGGGCCTACACGAGCGGGTTGATTACTTGATGAGAACTAGATTGATCGGTACGCCTCAAGCTGACACGACCCTAACCTCAGGGCACAGGTCCCTGTAAGGTGAAGTAGTAGGGATAAAGTAATCACAGTAAGTGTTGGAACACCCCTCCAGTACAGCTCCCTGGTTACAGACCCACCAAAGAGACGGGATGACCGCTCACCCAAGATAACGACGACAGTTGTCGTCACGGCACAGCCCTGCTCCCCTGACCTATTGCTGGTTACGAGTACTCTGTGTAGATGTACGGTTCAAGTGTCCCCCTATATATCGCCACTAGCCCTCTAGCGCCGCCAGATTAATTACCTGGAAGAACGGATATGGCAAGTCGATCACTATAGGGGTCATTTTCTTTTCTTTATGCTGTATCTTTATTTAGGAGAGTCTGTATGAACGCTGTAACTTTGGAAGAACAAAGCTACGCAATAGAACTGCTGTTCCCTCAACCGGGAGACCAGGCGTTCTTTAACGAACACATCCTGCACAGTATCGCTGGTACTCTGGCCAAGCTGGCGATGGTGACTGTCGAACGATTTTCCAAACAAGAAGAGATGTTCATCGCTGTCTTGCGTGAAATATTCATGATGAAGTTCTCCAAAGACCAAGTAGTCTCGTTCAGCGGTAAATACCATCAGAACCATGACGAACTCGGCCCTCATTACGATCTCGGACTACGCTTGGGTGAAGGGATGGATGCCATCTACCCGGTGCGGGTCACATTCCTCCAGACCCCCAAGCAAACCACAACTGTACATTAATTACCAATGGACTAAGCAGATGCATCTCCAACGCCGGATACTGTACATCGTCACAACGTTACTCCTCATTATCTGCTGTTGGTACTGGGTCAGTAACGATTACATGACTTCCCGTGACTACACGGTCAAGATGGTCGACAAGTTCAAAGAAGAACGCTGCCACAAAAGCAGCTGCAATCTCTATCTGAAAGGTTTGTTTAGAACCGAAGACGGAGACTTCTTTGATCTGGATCTGACCATGGCTTCTTACACCCGGCTACATCCCGGTGATGAAGCAGTCTTTGATCTCAGACCGTTCGATATAAAACAAACCCCCAGAGAGAACCTGTTGTACTTCTTTGGTCCGGTGATCGTTTATTCACTAGCCCTCAGTGCCATTTTATGGTCGGTGGTATGTGTTATCGTTGAACGAAAGGACGCTAAAGTCAAGAAGGAATCCAAATGAAATGAATAGACACCCCTAGAGGCGATCATCGTGACAGACTGGAACCCTGAGTTTACACCCAGTTTCACACCGCAGGAGATGCTGGAGAAAGGCGTCTTCGAAGGTAAGTACATCAACAGCGTCAAAGGGGTTCCAGTCTCTTGGAAGAAGTCCCCTAAAGTCTTGGGTCCTAAAGACGAACCGGACATCTCTCTGAACTTCTACGGTGAGAAGTCACGTCAACCTCTATCCGTCTGGAAAGCCAATGGTTGGATCAAGACAGATAAGAGCGCCTGGTTTGAATGGTTTTGTCACTACTTTCAAGGGAGGCGTCTAGGCGCTGAAGATGACTGGCAGATCGGGCGATGGAAAAGCTTTGTAGCCAGACACATGGGGCAGATCAAAGCCAACTGTAGCCTCACCGATAACAAGTGTCGACCTACCCAACGCCAAGGTCTGTTGCAATGGGCGTGGGATTCATCGACACCGTTTAACGAAGAACAACGCAAGAAGAACCTGACTCGGATCTTAAGTAAGTCAGGTGCCAAGAAAGCGGAGCCTTCTACCGAATCCAAAGTGTTCCAATGGTAACGTCGATCAGCGCAGGACACCCTGCGCTGTCTATGCCGTAAATGTGTTTTACTAATATTTTCTTTGCTGAGATGTAGGGGAATGAAAATGCATACACGAATCACACAACTCACCCTATCAAGAGAAGTGGGGAATCACAGCGGTTATTTCACCATCTGCCGAGCGTTGCAAGAAGTAGGTATCCGAGTAACCGATAAAGAAGTGGTTGTTGATGTGAAACGGTTCCATGATGAAAACCGTACGTTTGATCTCGAGATCACCGAGAACACCGTACACTACACTCGTCTTACTGGTGATGAAGCCATCGTCATCACTGTTAACTTAAGGGAGCTTTGACGTATGAATCAAGCTGAACGTAATGCTGTCCACGTTTTCAACCCAGAAGCTGGGGATATGTGGTACGACGGTCAACGGGGCGAACAATGTTGTTTGGTTCTCCGTGCATTGGACAACGGGAACGTGGTGATCACGACTAAATGTATCACCACGCCTTTCGGTTGGGAGTGGGATATTTCTAAGGCCGCTGAAGTAGAAGGTCGTGACTTTGAAAACTTCGTCTCGGGCTCTGGTGCAGATGTCTCAATGAACCCAGGACACAGCCTGATTCAAGAATGGAATGCCGAAGGTAGTCAATACCAACCGTTACCTGAACCATACGTCGATAAACGCATTACACGTCGGTACCTGCATGAACTCCGTCAGCGCGGATACGTGGCGAGGAAAAGTGACAAGGGTAATTACCTGGACGGTAATCACTTGATGTGGATGCTCAACAGCATTCATTTCAACCTCGTGTCATCCCAGACCAAAGCTCACCGGTGGCTCGGATTTGTTCAATGTGCCCTGTGTGTTCTAAACGTCACCACTGTAGACGGTGAGCGTGAGTTCACACGCGCCATCTTCAACGGCAAATAAGTAACAATCATCTCAACGAGGAAAAACGCTTGAAACGGTTCTGGTTCAGAAACTGGCATTACATTTTAGCCTTTGTTATAGCGGGGTCGATTATTGCAGCTCAGGTGTATGCTGGCCGGGATGCGGACGTACGTGCAATTGCTGCATTGGAAGGAGCAGGTTACACTGAGGTTAAACTCAGTGGACAACGGTGGTGGGGGTGTGGTAGTGCCGAATATATGAACTATGGCTTCATTGCCAAAGGTCCTACCGGTAAGACCGTCATGGGTGTCGCTTGCTCTGGCATGTCCAAATATACAACAATACGTTTGCACTAAGGAACCCGTCATGTCCAAAGACACCGTTATTCTCATCAATCCACGCAAGTCCATCAAGGACGCCTTCATTAACTCAGACGTGCACTTGTACTTGCCAGTGGATGATAAGGGTAACGTAGTAGACCCCAGTAAGGCCCGACGGTTGGAGTGTTGGGTGAGTGTGTCTGCTATTGCACAGGCTGCATTGCCAGAAGTCTTCGGTGATGATAAAGCCGGAATCAGTAACGCTCTCCTGTGGAAGAAGGGCGACCATGAGTTTGGCACATTGTCTCGCAGTGTAGCGTTTGGCTCCATCATGAAACTCAATGAATGGCTCCACACGTTACACCGCTTACCTGCCAGGGATATTTCCTACTCAAAGGCTTACATCGCCAATCAGTAAGCGGCATAATGCAGGAGGGCGTTTGCCCTCCTGTTACTTTCTTTTATTTTTATCCAGTCGAGGTGGTTATGGATGAAGTCCAAACGTCACATTTCTTCTTTCGCGAAGAATATTGGGACAACACAATCTTTAAAGGCGCTCCTCCTCTGGAGTTCAGCAACACCTCTACAGACGACGTTAATCTGTTCTTGAACGGTGTACTCAACAAGCGTGTGAAAGACCTGGAGGTTGAGCTGGTGCGTCCTGAAGACATGCCATTGAATGCTTACGCAGAAGTGATCAACCACACGTTGCTCTACATCGACCCAGACAGCCTGATGATTGTTGTGGGTTGGTTTGATACCGTGCCGGTGTACTGGCCAACTTAATTATTTACCAGTTCAGTAGCATCTATGTACTGAACCCCTAATTCCCGTAGGATGTATTTCGCATGTCCGTACTTTCCGATAAGTCAATCAAGAAGTTGTGTCAAGTTCAGACGGTGGCGACCAGTAAGCAGTCGACCAGGTTTTTCGTCGAAACTCTGCGTGACGACATCCAAAGAATGCTAGAGTTTTCAGGTCACAAAGTTTCCGCAGTGACTTCCGAAGACTATGAGGAAATCGGATTTCAACCGATGATCTCTCCGTACTTTGCCAAGAAGGTGAAGGTCGATGAGCAGGGCAACAAGATTGCCAGTTACGGCCAAAGCTCTGGTGGTTACGATATCCGCTGCGCGCCTGAGTTCAAGTTGTTCTGTGGTGTCGACGGTGAGCCGATCGATTACAAGAACATCCGTGACGATCAGTTCAAGACCATTCTGGCTGACCAAGTCATTCTGCCGCCCAACAGCTTTGTGCTGTCGCGCAGTATCGAAAAGATCAAGATGCCGCGTAACGTCATCGCGCTCTGCATTGGTAAGTCCACGCCAGCGCGTGCAGCTATCAGTTGCCTGTGCACTCCACTGGAACCTGAGTGGGAAGGTTACGTGACGCTGGAGTTTGCCAACACCAGTAACCAACCTGTCATCCTCTACGCCAATGAAGGTGCAGTGCAGTTGATGTTCCTGTGGTTGGACGAAGAATGTGAACGTGGTTACGCTGCCGATGGTGGCGGTAAGTATCAGAGCCAGTTGCCGGAAATCACGCTACCGCGTGTTTAATGGATTTTGTAGTACGACGCTGAGGAAAGCGGTGATGATCGATTGGATGAAGAGAAAGATAAGCAGGGGTCAGGTCAAATCCACTGACGCAGTCGAATATCCGAAAGGACCACCTGAGAAACTTCATCGACATTGTCCACCCATCGTGTTACGCGTGGGGGATGTCAGCAGTATCAGCGACGATAACCACCGCCAGTTCCTTAGTTACGGTTGGCGTTATGGGAAAGACACTCCTCTAACCCAACCGTTTGACCGCATGATGTTCGAAGGTCTTAACGGCGCCGGTGAATACATCGTGCTCGGTGTGACGTTACCTATCCCCGATGGGTTTCATGTACGTGCAGCGCAGGTGGCACAACACGAAGGGATCGATTACTACGGTGATGCGTTGATCTGTCTTTTCATCCCAGGCGATGTCAGACTCAAAGGCATGTTACGTTCCTCCAGTCACGTCGGTGGTCCTACAACTGAACTGATGGAAATGATTCAATACCTGGCCATGCGGTTTGAGTCACGCATCATCTCGATCGAAACCGCTCTCGATGGCGACGTGTTGATCCTGTTCTCTCCTTGGAATAAGCAGTACACCTTGGAGAACTACAACATGCGCTGGAAGGAAGAACGCATCACGAGGGCGTTTGACAATGGACCTCTGGACGATACAGATGGCAAAGTGGAGGATAGCAAGGGATCAGGAGATACCCTTTCTTGACACCACTGTAAAATCGGGTGACAAGGTCTTTGCACCCTCATGGCAGATTGTCATGGATGTAAAGGCCAAGATCATTACACCTGATGAGTACACCGTACACTACACCGCCATGATGCGGGAAAGCTACACCCACAATAAGGAACGCTGGTTAGAAGTGTGCAATATGAAACAGGTCGCCATTGCCTGCTATTGCGAGGAAGGACACTTCTGCCACCGACATGTATTAGCGTATATGTTTCAACGCGTTTGTCATCAACATGGAATTTCGTTTAAATTACGAGGCGAGTTATCTCGTCGTCAGGGGTGAAGTATGCAAGCTCTGAAACTCAAACCACGGCCAACTGTAAGTATTGCAGTGGATCCGAATCCTACAGCTAGCGAAGTTGCTTACACCAACGGTCACGTAGCGACCACGTTGTTGAAGATGAACAACGTGCAACTGGATGGTCATGCCATTCCAGAGAAAGACGGCGATGTATTCCGTCGCAGGGTCATTGCCAGTAAGATTGTCAAGAAACGTGCGCCGTCAGACGACTTGCCAGACCTCAGTGATCTGAGTGATACCAACTTACCTTGGGCTGGTCATCTCACGTTCGTCGGTGCTCATCGGCAATTCCGCAGCAAGTTCGTCTTGGCCGCGGTCTGCGACATCGTGCGGATGTACGATGGGTTTCTGTACCACCTGAGTGTTGCAACGCCAGGACGGGATTACAAAGCCCACCCGTTCTGTTTGATCAACATCCCGCCAGTGGATATCCGCGAACAACACTGTCACGTTACCATCGACCGCCATCTTGATTACGCTACTGTCGAGCGTCATTTCAGCAATGCTGAGGACGTTCCGCGGCAGTTGATCCTTGAACTGGTCCGGTTGGGCTATGTACTTGAGGGTAACGTCTTCAGTCATCCGCAGTTCACAGGGATTGAAGGTCGTATCCGTTGCGACCTGTGGGGTAAGGTCATCACCAACCAACCGTTGCGAGAAGTGAAATGACCGCATTTCTGAAGCTGATCCCTGGTTGGATCTACGCCGTGATTGCGTTCCTGGTCCTGGCATTCGTGATTTACGAGGTCGTGGACACGATCAGTGCTCAAGCCACCAGCATCGCCAAGTTGCAAGATGAGAAGGCTGACTTGGTTACCGATAACGCTTCTCTGACAAAGGAGATCGCTCGGATCAATCAGGACATTGCTGACAAAGCCAAACTCAACGGTGAAGTCGCAACCAAGACGCAAGAGAACAACCAGACCTTTAACGAACTCGATCAGACATTACAGTCGGCCATCGAAGAACGTAAAGCGCTGGAAGCGGCTCTGGCGGCGCAGCAGGCGATTCAGTCACCTGCCGACAATCCTAACACGATTGACATCATACCGGTCTCAAACAAGCCCGTAGTCACTCAGGCGTTAATCAACGCCAAGGCTGCGAACAATGAAATGAACCTGGTGTGGAAAGCCTACTGCGTAGGGTCCACCGATGCCAAATGTGTGAAGGGGAAGACGCCATGAAGCATGTTCTGATATTGGCGATCTTGTTCATGATCGTTGGCTGTGCTGCGCAAACTGTGACGGTCACCGAGACCACCACACACTACGCCGTCATGGAAGATAACTGGCTAGTGGATTGTCCGACGGTACCACCGCCTGACCAGCTGGTATATACAGCTGGTACGTTGCAACAACGCATTGACATGTGGACGGCTACCTATCTGGAACAAGCCCGTATCCAGAGCGAGTGTCGTATCCGTAGTAAAGCTGCACGCGACTACAATAATCTCAAGCGTAACGAGACGACGGTCGTAACGTGTAGCGAAGGTCAGTGCAAATAAATGCGGCCGTGGGTAAGACCACGGCTGTATGCCCCATTCTTATTTAAATTAGTTATGGTCATACATTGTAGATATGAACACAACTAATGACCGAGGAGGTCTGTATGAATGATGCACAGAAAGCCCAGATGATTTTGATGGGTCAGTACCACCAAGAACTCGTTAAACAACTAGCGGCTATCGAGGATCTACTGAGTAGTCCTCACGCCAGTTTGTTGAGTCCAGATGTAGTTGACATGGTGGTCGACGACGTGCTGCGTTACCAAGGGCGTATCGCCGACATGCGTAAGTACGTCACTGCCGTTGCCTACGGCACGGTCTTTGAAAGTATATTCCATGACCTGATTACATCCAGACTTGCCAAAAATGCTTAACCAGACCGAGGAGGTCAGATGTACGATATGGGCATTACAGATTACGACAAGGACTTTGTTGGGCAATCTGTTGAATTAGCAAAGCAAGTCGAAGAACTGCGATTAGTTCGAGATGCGCTGAGCGTTACACGTAGTCAGTTGTCCATGAAGAAACTGGAGTTGAGCATGCGTCAGAGTGATCTGCGCGACATCAACAAAGAGATCCTCAAGACCATGATCGCATGGCGCAGGACTGTGGATCAGCTTGACGAGTTGTTGGAACAGCAATTGGGTTACATCAACACTCGACGTTTTAACTACTGAGTGAACAGGCTGAGAGGACTTCGGTTCTCTCAGTCGTTTATGCTGCTAGTGTCAATCGCAGTTAAAAAGATTACAAACATACATTGTAAGCATGAGCCAGGCTGGTCAATACCCCAGTCTGTAAATTTCCTTATGTCCGTGGAGGACCTGTAATGACCGCTTCTGTAATTCACCTGAAAGCTTTCAAGAACAACTTCGGCGCTCAACAATCGCCGTGTGCGTTCATCGATGTACTGATCACCATCTGCGATGAGCTGGACCGTGAATGTGATCAGCTGCTTAACCGTATCACGTACGAAGCTATTCGGGAAGACTACAATGATTCCCGTCGCAATGCCGCGGTAGAAGCTTACCAGGCCCGTCTGCAACAGCATGATGATACATTCGAGTTTCTGCACAACTTGATGTCCATCGATCGACTGTCTCAGCTACAACTATAAGGAGCGGTACATGGTCCCAAAGTCGTGCTTAGATTTACTGTGTAACCAGATCCAGGAATACAACGCCCTGGCGCTTGAGAAGATCAAGCGCCTGCATTATGCAGGATTCACAGACCTTGAGTTAGTCGAAGGTCTGATGGGGTTCTACGACCTGGCTGCACCAAAGATGTATTCTACATTGAACCTGATGAGTGAGGCGCAGAAGATTCGGCATTTACATGTTGTACTTAATTCCGCTTATCTGCAAACATTCGTCTCAGTTGAAGACGTGGGTGAGGTTGTTCCATGGAGGGTCAAAGCTTATGTCGATAAACATCTCTAACATGCAGCACCCTCAGGGGTGCTGTGTTCTCTTCTTTTTTTTGTTTACGTATAGAGAATAAGGTATAGAGATTAATAGATGGCAGCGATTAGCACATGAAACGAATCCACTTAAAACCAGAATTCGCTACGAAGGGTTTCTATTACCTGGACCATCAGCCCACCGGCAAAGTTTACACCGGTGTATCTGACAACATGCAGCAAGAGATCCTGGACATCCAGTACCAGTTACAACAAGGGACGTGTAAATGCAAACGTCTGGTCAGACTGCATATCGCAGAGTCCAGCTTTGTCGCTAAATGCTTTCCTGTTAAAGGTGTACGTGAAGCCAAGAAACTGGAAAAGGAATTCCGTCAGGACAAGCCTACGTTTCTCCTGATTAACTGAAACGACATACAGCCCCACCCTTGCGGGTGGGGCTGTATGCTCTTTCTTTTTTTTGTATCAGACCAAACTACCGCGAAGACCCAAGCAACGGTTGATCTCTACGAGAGCAGGTTTGATCAACCTGTCGGTAGGTGTGTGGATCGATCCACCCAAGAACCCCAACATGGCTTCTTCCACACGCATGACTGCATCAGCCTCACGATACGCGGTGAACTGCGGCTCAGCCCAGGTTTTGGGATCGCCCTGTTCATCGCTGACCTTTTGTCGTTTAGCAAGCTCGATCTCAAACTGACGTCTCACGCCGTCGATGATGGTTTTGAACTTCGAGAGTTTGTTTGCGTCGTAACCAAGTACCTCAATCAACTCTCGCCGAGCAGCCAGCAGTTTGTCAAGGGGAACTTGTTGCAGATTACGCACCTCGTAATCTTTAGGCTTACCGTTAATGATCTCAACCTTCGGTCCACCGGGGTAGAAAGCTGCGTACAGGTTAGTACCCGTACTGAACTTAATCTCCGCTGAGTAATTAGTCACCATGTTCTGAAGCTGGCTGTGTTTACCGGTGACTGATTGTCGGTCCAACGTCACGCACTTCTGACAAGCCTTTTCGATCTCGTCGATAAACTTCTTGGAGAAGTCAGCAACCTTCCCGGCGTTAGTGACCACCTCATCAAACGTGTGACCCAGGAAGCCGATACTCACACTGTGACCTTCAGCGTAACCCAACCGCAGACTGGTCGACGTCTGAGGACGTGGAGGCTTTGGCGCTGCTGCGGTAGTGGCCGGTTCTTTCTCAGCAAAGTGGCTGAAATCGTTTTTAGCTTCACGCGCTTGACTTTCAGCAGCTTCCTGTTGTTTCATCAAGACCGATACCGTCATGGTCTTTCTGGTGAACAGACTTTTGATCTTCTCGATCAGTGCAGCAATCAACCGTTTGATCGTGTCGGCGATGTTACCGAGCAAACCACGTTTCTTCGCTTCAGCTTCGGCAGAATATTCCTCAGCAGAAACACTCTCCATGGAAGGCAATGCGATTGCTGCGTATTCTTCAACGCCGAAACATTCGAACGCCAGCCGGATTTTACCGTGGTAGCTTTCGACCGAGATCCCTTCTGGACTGATGTCCGTCAGAACGTTGCGCATACGCATGGCGATGTGCAGGTCGTTGAGATCTTTCTCGATGGACGATTCAAGACTCATCGTTTCGAGCAGATCGGATTCCAGGCTGATACTTTCCAGTACGGGTAATGCCGATGGGGTGTTTCTCGCACTGAGTGATTTCAAGAGGCTAGACATGGACCGCGTTCCTTTCTATTTACTGGACCGAGGTCTTCGCCATGTTAGCGAGTGCGCTCAGCTGATTGGACAACGTAACTACAGCCGTGTAGAGGTTGTTCTGGAAGCTTTGACCTTCTCGCGCTACGGCAAGCAGCTTGCCGAGGAACTTACGGTCCTTGGCGATCTCGGCAGGGTCAGCATCCACCTTAGCTTTGAGTTCCCGTTCAGCCTTCTCCAGCTTACCCAAAGCTTCCTGTCCATGTTGCGCCATCTTGAACAAGAATTCAGCGTCTTGCCTCACCAGGTCCAGCAGTGAGTTCAATTCATCCAGGACCACACCGCCTTCAACCACTGCCGCTGTGCCGATCGGTTTCATGTAGTCGTCGAAGATGCTGCGCCAGGCGACGGTGAAAGTTTCGACATCGGTCTCGCTCTCAGCACCTTCATTGATGGCTTTTTGTGCGAGGGCTCTGTAATCCAACCCTTGGATATCCACCAGGAACTTGCGGATCTTGTTGGTGTTCAGTTTACCCGAAGTCAACAAATGGGCTGGAGTAGTCGGACGTGGCTTGGCACCGTCCTTAACCGTGTCGCGTTCAATCACACCTTCTTTAGGAGGCGTCACTTTTTCAGGAGTAGTCGAGGCTGCTGGTTCGGCTGCTTTGGCAGGTGCAGCTTTAGGCTTAGCCGGTACAGCGGTGTAACCCAAGGCTTTGACTTCCTTGACGGTTTCTTTGGCAGCGTCTACTTTCTTCTTGATCGCTTCCGTCTTGACGCCGGCATTGTCTTTGCTGCGAGTCAGCCAGGCCTTGAGCTTGACGATCATTTCACGGATCCACTTGAGGACCGCAGCGACCACATCCTTAGCCTTCTGACCAAAGCTCTTCTTGTCAGCTTCAGCCGCTTCCAGAGAAACGGTGAACGCTGCCACTGGCGCTTTAACACCCGTGCTGCTCATCAGGACGCCAACAGCGAAATGGTAGTCAGCAACCGATTCGGTAGACAACTCCACATTGCTGTAACGTTCAGTGATCGCTTCGAATGAATCACAGAAAGCCAATGCGCGAGTTACTTCGCCAAAACGGGCTTCAGTCGCATATTGGAAATCTTCATCCGACATGACCAGCGCCGAAGTGTCAACCGAGTCACTGGTTTCAGGGAGTTGAACTTCACCGCTTTCAATAGCGAGATCCATCAGCAGGTTCTTCAGGTCCATGGTGTTACCCTTAGGTTAAGTGTTGGTGAATGACATCCCTGTCTTACCATTTATGTTTCAATGATTACTTCTAGCTCGGGTGAGATTCTTGCGGATGTCTATCAGGTCATCTCTGAATTGACGGATGGCCGCTTGATCATCTTTGAATGTTTCGCTGGCGAGATAGTCAGTACCGCAGACCGTGTCATAGATACGTTCGTTCTGGGTTGCAAAATACGTCTCGCGAGTTGTAGTCTTGTAAAGGTCGTTAAGTTGTTCGATCAACGGCTTCATCAACACTGGTTTATCTTCAGCCAACACACGCAAGCGTGTAGAATGACAACCCAAGCGGATCAGTTCTTTATCCAACGTGGATGACTCGGTAGAGACTTCATTACGGACAATCTTGATCGTAGTGTTACGCAAGATCTGGTGGATATCCACGTGCTCCACTTTGACCAGGTTCTGATCGACATGACGTTGGGTCTTGTACTCACCGTTCATGTTGTTCTGCTTGTTCCAGTTCGGCATCCATCCATCATCGTTGTCCGCTTTGATCGTGTAGATCCAAACGGTCAAGTCCAGGATGTCTTTCTTACTGAAGTCAGGATCAGAGATTTCGATGGTCAGGGTTTTACGCTTCTCATCGTAGCTGTAACGATCCAGGAGGAATTTCTTCTCAATAGCTGAGGAAATGCCCAACATGATCGCTTCCGTCTTGTCATCAGCCGTATAGAGCCACGTGTTGTCTTCAGTCCCATCCCACTGGACCAACTCACCACTGCGCTCAAAGCCAGGCATCAGCTCGTTCTGTTTATAAGCAGAACCGTGGTAGAGGTAAGGCGGCAGTGCGTAGGTGGTGTTACCCTCCAGATCCTCCTTGATGGATTCCTGCTCGTACTGACCAATGAAGTCGCGGCGCACCAATCCGTTAGTTTCCAGACTGATCTCGTTCATGACCAGATCGAGGATCTCGTTATCGCGACCGTGTGATTCCAGAGCCAGTGTGTCAGTGTCCACGTTGGTGATACCAAGGATACTGGCAACGCTTTCCTGAGACCATTGCAAGATGTCGTTACTACGAGTGGAGATGTTAGGCTCATCACTGGTGTCGAGCAGCATGTCCCAGACAAACACTGGACCGTCTTGACCCAGACGCGCTGCCCGTGCAATTGTCTGCACACGGATCGCATCACGGAACGGTTGGTTGATCAGGATCATGTCACTGGCGGGTGTCAACGGTACCGCTGTCGACAGAGACTGGAAAGTCGCCGCTAACGGATTGACATCAGGATCAACGTAGAACGATTTAACGATACTGGACAAGTCCTTGTTCGTTGCGCCGTAAACGCGAGCGGTGTTGTAACCTTCCTTCTCGATGATGTCAGCGGTACGTTCCAACACCTCCACAAACGAGGTGAAGATCAGCATCTTCTTGCGAGCACCGTCGATGTACTTGACGAAGTCGATATGCTCAACCATCTCCAAGTGACACTTACTGCGCATGCCGCCAACAATGGTTCCGAGCGCCTCACCCATGATCTTGAGCTTGACGTACTTGACCACCGACCTTGCGCCTTTGAAATCGTTCTTCAAAGGGTTGGTCAATGTTGGCAAGATGGTCTTCAGCTCGTACGTATTGCAGAGCTGCGCCTCAGCTTTCATAAGCTTTGGATCATACCCGGAAGATATAGTTCTAAAAGCAGATCGGTAATTACCGTAAGCACGACGATCAGCGTCAGTACGCAAAGTTCTTTCGAAGACACTGAGACCTTCCTGATATTTGTCATCGAAGTACTTCTTGTTCTTCGTGTAGTACAGCACGCGTTCAGCAATAAAGTCTCTCATTACTTCGCCAATCGCCTGGAGCGTGTACTTCTTGGCGTTAGGCATTTGTACTTTGACAACTTCAGCGGTCACCACGGTGTCGACCACATCCTGTTTAGGCACGTGGAACTTCAAGTGCCCGATGCGGTGACGCAAAATGTCGTTAGCACGACGTGCATCTTTACCGTAGATCTTACGGAAGCGTTCTTCACACTCATCGTCAAAATCAGGGACGGCGCATTTAAGGAAAGGAACGCACTCGATCCCCAATGCCAGGATCGGTGTACCCGATGCCCAGAGGTTGTAGCCGATGTCCTTAATGCTGCACAGCTCGACAAACATCTGCGTACGGTCTGCCGCCAGACGGTTGAAGTTGTGAGACTCGTCCAACACGATAAACGTGTCTTTGTTCTTGAACTCACGAGGATTGGCTTTTACAAACGCCAGGATCTTCTCGAGAGATTCGTAGTGGCAGATGTAGTAATGATGGTTGGTCGTTGGAGCCGTCCCATCGGTACTCATCCAGTACGTTTTCTTTTGCAGCATGATGTTAGCGATTGTATCTTCCCAGACGCGTTCAATAGCGTTCTTAGGCGTAACGATAATCACATGCTTAGCGTGCAAGCACTCACCGAGTACCAGGTCTGCCACGGTCTTACCAGAGCCTGCACCGGCATCCAGCATGTAGCCACGCAGGTTATACGCAGGCAGCATCTTACCGTAGAGTCGTACGAACTCTTTCTGGAACGGCTTGAGGGGGAAGGGCACCAGTTTATCAACCACTGACAAATCGGTGATGGATTCCACATCGCGATCGATCTGACCCAACCAGGTCTTCGTCAGCAGTGCATCGATGATCTTAGCCAGTACACGTTTAGGTGTACGGGATTGACGATCCTTGTAGATCGTTTCGCAGATATAAAGGAAGTCCAAACCGAAGAAGTGTTTCATCTTCAGTTCACTGGCACGTACCGTGCTGAACATGTATTTGGAGATGGTGTTGTTACCCCAGATCCGATACATGTCTTTGAACAACGCAAACGTACTGATCCCTTCCACCACAATGTGCTTGGGCGTGACTTCAACGTCCACGATTCCCAAACGATACTTTAGACCTGATAACATACACGGCTCCGTTACTGCACACTGCGGTGAAGGGATTTGATTAAATAGACATAAAATCTGTCACAGCCAATCTTCGGGGATATCGGGCAGATCTACAATCTGTCCTTTCAGGTCATGACTGCAATCATCCAGGAAGTTAATCTTGCCCGCTTGTACGAAGGCATGGCACACCCGACGTGGATTATTCCCCAGGACCACCAGGACGCTAGGAGACAGAGTGGGGGTGAGTACATCCCCATCCCACTGCCAAATAGCGCCGACGCTGTTGCGTTTGAGGATGGTCACTGGATGCAACATCATACAACCTGGACAAAAATATTCGAGGACGTTGTCATCGCAGAGGATCAGTTTAGGAGACAGGTACTTATCCATTAGACTACCTCGTTCCCGTTCGCTGGAAAGTCAGGCAGATCCACGGTTTGGTTTGCCAGTGGGTGCCAGCAGTCTGACAAGAACTGCAACTTACCATCCGTCAGAAAGAGATGGCAGATCTTGCTAGTACCGTCCTCTACAGTAGGTGGTAGTGTGGTCTTGATGCTAGGTGTGAAGGTAGGCTTGTCGTAGTCCTTATTAAAGCCCCACGCACACTGTGAGGGGTTATCGGGATGTTCTACTGTGACGCTGTGTTTGACTTCACAACCTGGACACCAGAACTGAATGATGTACCCGTGGAAGCTCTGCAACTTGGGAGACAGTGTAGCGTACATGTCTGATATGTCCTTAAAGAGAGGTGTGTGATGTTAGCTGTTCTAATCAAAGGTAATCCTAAATTCATAAACACCGATCAAGCTCGTAATTATTATCAGGAGATTATCAACTTCCTCCAAAACTTAGGTTTTAAAGTTGAAGTGAACGCTGGCTCTGATTACACACGCCCACGTCAAGATGCTGCTCTTTACATTGGCCACTCTCGAGGCGCTGGCCGATATGAGTTCATGGACGAAAAGAACCAGCTTAAGTTTTTGAGGTTCGGTGATCCTGACGGAATTATCGATCCGGTTGATCGTAAGTGGCAAGCCGAGAATCCACCACCTACTAATCAACACCCACCTAAGGAACACTTCATCTTCTCGAAACAACAACAAGACGCAATATTGGATAAGGTTCGTCAGCTTGGATTGGATGTCTCCACTGAATCTGTTCTACCTAATCTAAAGGAGGATGCTGATCGCTTGGTCGCACTGGCGATGAAGGATGAGTTCCTGGGACCCAAAGCATTGGAACGCCACATGGATAATCTTACCATGATCCAATTCAAGGGTAAGAACGTGGGGTTCATGGTGCCGTTCAAAGAAGCCGATGGACGTTACCGGGCAGGTAGCATCTACATCGAACCTGAGTACCGTAATAAAGGTTTGGCGACTACCCACATCAGCGAATGGTTTCGCAACCGTCGGGGTCGTGCGTGGATCGAACCCAAGAATGCTGCGAGTCAGAAGATCTTCAAACAGGCAGGTTTCTACAAGACTGGGCGAACGCAAAAGGGTAAGTCTGGCCGCACTTTTGATGAGTGGGTAAACAATGGAATGCCCGCGACTAACGGCGCTGCGGTGTGGGGTTGGTAATTGTACTGTATTATATGAGAAAAGTGCGATTTGGGCGAATTGTCTCTTGACTCACATCTGACAGTTGCTGGCCTCCTGGCTGTCAGGTAACCGAAGACCGAGATATCCTCCTTGGTCTTGACACAGGTGTTTACGGGTTCACCTGTGTCTTGCGCGGGCTATGAGTGCTCAGCCGTGAGAGCGTTGTTTTGCGAGGATACGCAGCGCTCTCACGGAAGACTCCTCCTTCCCCTAGTGTGGCTCTTCATCTGGCACCAAGTAAAGCACCGGTCGGGTAACTGGCCGGTGCTTTATGCCGCATGGGGTATCTTAATCAACTTTTCTACAGTCATACATTGTAGATGGGAATAGGTACAACTAACGACCGAGGAGGTCTGTAATGATGTCGAGAGGAGGATCTCGTAGGCGAAGCTCTTTCGATGACCCTAACGAGGAGATTGAATTTGAAACAGACTTCAATCCAGAAGAGTTCATCAACTGGCTGGAAACTGTAATCGACAACATCGTCTCTGAACTGACAAGACTACAACGTCAGAACAATGATGACATCGTCGATGGAAGAAGTCCAAGGTTACGCGACGCGGATGAAATTACGATCCAGTTGTGCGACCTGTGTAAACTCAAACATGACGTAAAGGCCTACACTGCCAAGTCAGGTCTGCGTCAAGCAAGCAACTATCTTAACCGTAAACTAGGTTAATCTTTGTCCGAGGAGGACTACCATGAATGGCATTATCAAACTCGCTGTAACTGTTACCGGTGTAGCTGCAACTGGCTACGGTCTGTACCGACTGGGTATCTGGTGTAAGAAAGCTTACGACAAGGCTCTGGCTGACTTGAATCGTGAGATCAATGACGTCATCAGTAACATCGAAATTCTGTCGACCAAAGACGGTAAGACCATCAGTGCCGATCGGCAAGCTGTGATCGACTTAGCCAGAACTGAGATGGCAGCAGACATGCCAGAGTTAAAACGTCTGGACAACATGCTGGTTCATCTGCGTAATGTGTTGCACAACATCATTCACGACATCGCCGGTTGATACCAACCCTTGGGGTGAGGAAACTCACCTCTACTAATTCTGACTTCAAAGACCGAGGAGGTCATCATGGAAATTCAAGATCAATCCGTTGTAAGCGCTATCCACCACTTCAAGAAAGAAGACGGTCATGACGCTGAGGGTACTATCTTTCAACGTTACGAATACGACAGCACCATCACCGGTAAGAAAGAAGTCCACTGGAACATCGCTCGCAACTTGAAGCTGACTCCTGAAGACGTGTATGTGCGCGTCTACAATGAAGACGGTACGATCGACCGTTACGTCGCCATGCCTTTCATTCAGTATGCGCTGCGTGAAGACATCAAGCTCAGCACGAACATCGTTCGTGATCTGGACAAGATCAAAGCCGCCATGCAAGAGTTCGAAGATTTACGCAAGACGGCATAAAACACAGGGACCTTCGGGTCCCTGTTGTACCTTCTTTTTTTGTTTACGGATGTATCTATATACTATGTAACGACAGTTGCCCTCGACTCAACTACCGTTAGCTCTTTCACAATTTGCGTCTCCCTGATACTGGCTTTTGGCCTTCCTTCATAGACAACCCGCACCGCTGGTATCCAGCCCAGCATCTTAATAAGTACCCTACTGAAGGTTCGGTACGTCGTGTACGTCGTTTGTACACACAACAAGAATAACTGCCAGCCTTCGGGCTGGCTTTTATGCTGCATGTATTAGATGTACCTCACACAGACCATTGCAGTATGGAGATTCACTATGGATACAACTTTCGCTCTTATCCAGCGGTACTTCATTGAGCTTTGGCGAAAGCTGCTCAATAAGAAAGCATTAAAGGATGAGGAAACCTATTCTACGTTCCGCCCGTTTCACCCCAATCCGATCGTGTTTGCGATTACGCATTACCCGGACGCTATGCTCCAAGAGGAAAAGGATCTCCTCAAAACCGCTTTTATTTCCAACGTCCTTAAGGTCGGTGGATTTGGTGGTGTCTATCGGGCCGTCAAGACAGCCGAAGCGAATCCCAACGTACCTATCGAATTCTTCAGCACTCATCGTCCGTACCTGACGATCCGTGAGTTACCTCAGCGGGGCTTGGAATTGGGCTTGAACAGTATCGCTGAGAAGTACATCAAGGGTCGTACGTATGACGATTTGTCATGGCCCGCTAACTCCATCAGTGTATTGGCCTTTGAGATCGACGAGGATGCTAACCAGGTGGTGGATGCCTGGGAGATGCCTGCGGTCTACTGGAGCCGGACAGACATGGATGGACGGCACGATCCACGACTGCTGTATATCGATTTGGCAGGTAAGGTGATCACCGGTGAAGAAGTGATGGCGAAAGCACGGTTCTTCCACGGTTCTGATCTACCCGAGTAAGTTCCCACTCCGATTGAATATGGTTTGTTCTACAAACCAGGAGAAGGAACATGCGTAAGCTCGAAGTCATTGTAAAAGGCGAAACCGGTACCGGGAAGAGTCATCTACTCGCGATCATCGAACGTGCTTTGATAGCTGAGTACGGGCCTGACATGAAGATTACCTGTTCGGAGTTAGTCTCTGAACGTAACGCCATTGGTGGCAATTTACAGTCATGGAATCGACCTGATCCCACCAAGGTGAAAATCGATCTGGTGGAAGTTAACCTTCCCTGGATTCCAGAAGTACAATCGCACGGTATCAAGGACGAGTAAGCTGTGTGATGCTATGTATTGAACTCTCTCAATGCACTTTACCACGGGTATTCTTCAAATGAAAATCAACCTCGCCTTGTCCGCTCTTGCCAACGTTTTCGCTCTGCTCAATGACGCGAACCCTGGTAAAGGCTTCAGCGAAACCAACGTTACCCTCGCCGCGCCAGAAGTCGCTGCTGGTAATGGTGGCCGCAACACGTCCGTCCTGCTGACCGCCATCGTCGATGCCGGCTACAGCGGTACTGCTACCGCCAACTACACCCGTCAAGAACTGGTTGCCGGCGGCGCTATCGCTACTGCCAAAGACGTTGACGTGGCCATCCTGCCATCGGATACCGATGCCGTCATTCTGACCAAAGTGGCCACTGCACTGGGCTTGCTGGAATCGGAACTGACCATCGCCGATCTGATCGCGCCGACGTCTGAAAACAACCCAGGCACCGCCGACATCGTCGCCAACGTCGACAGCTACCTGTACGTCGGTACGTACTCGGTCACCCTGACCATCCCAGACGAAGATATCCCACTGTCCGAAGCACTGGCAGTGAGCGATCTGAACGGTTTCGAAGCTGAAGCCTAAGCACTGAGCATACAGCCCCGGCATCGGCCGGGGCTGTATGCTGTCTGAGGTATTACAGCGTACCCAGAACCACCGTAGTACCCGGTTGGTAATAGATACTTGTAGCAGCAACTGTCAGAGTAAATCCAGTCGCACCATTGGCAATAGCACCATTGACAATGTCGCTCTGTTCCAACTTGAGACCGTACTTGGTGTTGATCGCAGCAAGCGTTGCCCAGATGGTAGAACCTACTGTCGCCGGTAGACTCAACGTTTGACCTTCGAACGCTTCAGAGAGCAGGAAGCGGTGATAGTTGAACGTGTAGTCACCCTGATAACCCGAGGCACGTTTAGCACTCACCTTGATGTAGGTGTTCAGGTAATCAGTGGTAGTCGGGTTGACCGTAGGGTTTGCGAAACTAACGGTGTCCAGTGTCAGCGATACCGATTTCTCTTTATTGATTGCTGCCAGTAACGCAACGATGCCGGACAACGCAAAGCTAGGACGTTTGACTTGGTCAGTCAGTGCGTAACCACTGATCCGTCGAATGTCGATCGGATCTTGCGAGGTGGTCAATGCGTAGCCGTTTACTTTACGAATTGTCAATGGGTCAACAACCGTCGCCAAAATGTAAGCTGTGGCTTTACGTATTTCTATCGTAGGTACCGGCTTGGTGGCTACGTAGACATCAGCTGATCTTAAATTGGTACTCATGCGCCCTCCTATTAAGTGGCTGGGGTGATGACAAGTTCTAAGTTGGCCAGATCAGCCTTGGTAAATTTAGAACCGTCCAGGAGCGCCGCCAGAGAACCAACGCTTACGTTAACAGGAGTCGCACCGGCTGTCATCGCAATCGATATCGGGGATGTAGAACTACCGTTTACCGATATCGAACCACTGAGAGTCTGATCTCCCGCCGCATCTTTTGCAGAAGCCACTTTAGCATCGACACCAAGGATGGTTACGTTACCGAGTACGCTTACATCTACCTTAAGTCTCAAAGGGGTGTTGTCCGATGGAACCCCCACTTTAGGTGCTGCCAACGATGCGGTGTCTTCTCTAGATGTGTTCAACGCACCAACGACAGTAGAACCGCTCGGAGGACTGTATCCACTGCCAGAAGCACTCACCAGTGGTACCCGTTTAACCGTTATAGGTCCAAGTGGTTGAATAGGATCGTTCCCACCTGTCCCGTCATCAGTCAAGCAGTAGATGTCTGACCACGCTAACACGTCTGTAGGAGTTCCTGCGTTGTTCGAGACCCACGCGGTAGATGGTGTTCCGCATTGTAAATAACCGTTCTTGAAACCGGCGCTTCGAAGAGCGGCCGGGATAGACACGTACCGTATGAACACACCATCGGCGTACGCACTGACTGTATTCGCTACGAAGTCGAATACAAGTTCGTAGTACCGATTGAATCCCGCGAAATCGGCGTCTGTGAATGGCGCCATGAGCGAGGCGGACGAGCCGCTCAGCACTGAGTTGAAACATAAGACGTAGGGTCCACCGAAGGTTGCAATCTTCTCCATTCTAATGCCGATGATGACCTTCACCGGTGTTACGTCACCAACGAACAATTTCAAAGGCCACATCACTGGTCCAATCAACTGTGATGGGTTCGCCGCTGGTTTACCCACGATGATGCGGTCATTGACTATCCTTGGGGCTGGAACGGTAGCGGCTGTGGAAGGAGCCACTGACGGCATGTCTGAATAAGCCAACCCGTAACCGGTGAGTGGCTCGCCTACCGAAAACCCCTCGGGTAAGTTTTCAAAGCCGAATAGCTTAAGCTTTTTCATGATGGTTCACTTACCCAGTAATAAGTTTGAGTTTAGCCGCGTCCAGCTTCGCTTTGGTCCAAGCCGTGCCATCGGGAGCATTTCCAGCTACAAGAAGCGAAGTCCCGGACGCCATGACGTCACTAACTGTCAGCGAAGAAACCGCAGACTGATTAGCCCCGGATACAACTTGAGCACTGAGATTAGCCGTGCTTCCATCTTTTCTACGGGCGGTCAGATTGTAAGCTACCGCGTTGATAGTGCCAACAAAGACAGGCGCCACAAACCCTAAGTTAGCCGTAGGGTTTGCTGGGTCAGATGTTACGATTGGGGTTGATAAACTAGCTGCATCTGTAATAACAGTGTTCAACGCAGACACGACATTACCTGCGGGAGTGACTACCCAGGTCGACTGATCCATACTAACCACTGGCGCCACCAATACCCGCTGAGACCCCAGCGGCCCGTTAGCCGTGCCATCGCTCGTAGTTTCACAGACGTAGATATCTTTGATCCAATAGGAGAAATCTCCCTTTACACCTGTGGACGACGGCGCCCTTCCGATGTTCAAATAACACGCTGTGCCAGCTTTTAATGCTGTCAGGGTGGTGCTGGTGATAGCAATATCTGCAATCGCAACTCCATCTACCCAACGGTGGATCACACCTGCCGCCACATCCCACTGAGCTTCCAGATAATACTCTTGCTTAGATGTGTAGTTGGGAATACTACCTGCTGGGAACGCACAGCCAGTCGTAAGTTGTGCTGTGGTTGGGAGTGCGTATGGCGTGATCGACAACGGCTCACTGTAGATATCGATGGCCGTAGTGGAACCTGGGGTACCATTGAGAAACCGTATTCCGATGGTGAACTTAGAAGTGGCGGTGGTGACCACTAACCCAAGATCACTTAACAGCGCGTTCAAACCGTTGGCTCTGGTCTGTGTCCCGCTGGCAACTAAATCGAAATCGCTGATACGCTTCAACCAGCCATCTTCGTATTTTGTATCGATATTAGTTCCAGCAGCAGCTGAGGAAGTAACCGATGTAAAAGGCGTTCCGCCCAACTTGACGGAGCCGTTGGTAACTGGTGGTTTGACCAAGTCCTCCCACCCTATAACTGCACGAATAGCCATGCTTTCTCTCCCATTTGTTTATACAGTGTTGGTCGTCCATGACCGGCGGGTTATCCAGCGATGAGTTTGAGTTTGGCAGCTTGGATGCTGGCTCGAGTCCAGCGCGCGCCCGATGGAGACTTCTCACCTTGATACAACTTGAAACTCGGTGTAATTACAGAGAGTAAATTGTTAACCACTTGACTGGATTGATCAGTCCCTGTAATAACCTGAGAAGTCAATACGCCGGGCGAACCCCCAGCTTTCTTACCCGTAGCGTTCAGAACAATACCGTTAATCTGACCGGCTGTGGAAGACATCGTCAGACCCAGGTTAGCAGTGACGTTATTTGGATCAGTCATAACTACTGGGGTCAATAAGGAAGCTTCATCCGTAATCGCGGTATTCAACGCTGCTACAGGATCGCCTGACGGTGTGGGTAACCATGACGCTTGATCTAAGGTGGTCACGTTGATTGGAACAATACGCTGAGGCCCAAGGAAAGTATCGGCAGATCCATCATCGGTCTTCTCAATGACGTACATGTCCTTGAACCAGAAATCGTACGCGACAGTTGCGCCGCTGGTAGGTGTGTAACCCACCCCACCAGCAAAGAAAGCGGTGTTGCTGGTGAGTAAATTCTTTACCAACGTAACCATTGACAAATCAGCGATCGGTAAACCATCTACGCGTCTACGAATGACACCTGCTGTAACGTCAAATTGAGCTTCTAGATAATTCTCGATACCAGGTTTCCAGTTCGGAATGCTTCCGAATGGAAAAACAGCGCCGGCGGTGACGTTTGCACCAGCGCCACCCGTCGACAAGTCGGCAGTAAGGGAAATGGGTTGCGGCCACATGGAAGACACCGTCACGTCCTGAGGTATCAGCCAACGGATACCAATTGTAATCACTGAGGCTGCCGATGTCACTAAGCCTAAGGCTGTCAGCGGGGCGGAGATGAAGTTCCGTTTACCTGATGTGTTGTTAGCAGTCGCTGGGTTGGTGATTGTTTTAACCCAGCCAGCTTCTTTTAGAAATGAAACACCTGCTCCTGCGGCGGTGCCGAAGTTAAAACTCATCGGCAGACCAGCGAAAGCGTACTTGGTCGCAGCGCCGTACATCTCACCAGTACGAAGCGCAAGTTCATCAAACCCTAGAATGGCACGAATAGCCATGGAACACTCCTTTATACAACGGTGAGTTTGAGCTTCGCAGCCAGAATTCCAGCACGTGTCCATTTGACACCCGATGGAGACTTCTCACCCTGATAGAGTTTATACCCGGAAGCCATATTGGATGTCATAGGTACTGATACCGCAGCCGATTGATCGGACCCTGTGATCAGTTGTCCGGTAACAGATGTGCTGGCGCCAGCGGCTTTCTTACCCGCTATGTTTAGACACACGGCGTTAATAGGCGCTGAGTTTGTAGGTGTCGTCAAACCTACATTGGCTACGTTGTTCGTTACATCGTTTGTAACCACTGGCGTCAACAGCGATGCGGCATCGGTAATGTCTGCGTTCAACGCATCCACTGGAGTTCCAGACGGACTCGCCAACCAGGAAGCTTGGTCCACGCTTGCCGTGGTGATTGGAACAATACGCTGCGCGCCGAGGAATGTGTCGGCGGTCCCATCGCCAGTCTTCTCAATGACGTACATGTCCTTGAACCAGAATGAGTATTCGATAGTGCCTGGGGTACTGTTGTTAGGTGGAAATAGACCCGCCCCAAACTGCGCCGTTCCTGCGGCAATAGCGGCTGCTAGGCCAGAAGTGAATGGCAGATCGGCGATCGGGACGCCATCGACTTTCCTGCGGATGACCGCGGCGGCAACGTCCCACTGAGCTTCTAGGTAGTACTCTTGACCCGCTACCCAGTTCGGAATTGAGCCGAAAGGAAAAACTGCACCATTGATGAATCCGCTGAAGCTAACCGCGGTAACAATCTCCATTGGCTGAGGCCAATAGTTACTGACTGTCACGTTGATCGGACACAGCCAGCGCATGCCTATGGTGAAAACCGAACTCGCGGTAGGAGTAAGACCCAGGGATTGGAGCGTACTGTACAAATAGTTCATTTTGTTCAGGCCTGTCGACACAGTGGTGACAGTACCTTTACATTTCAACCAACCGCTTTCTTTGGTGTAAGTAACACCGGCAGCAGCCAGAGGTCCTGGTTTGAATAAGAAGGGAAGTGGACCCAGCGTAAGACCTGCTGTAGGAATCTGTTCCCCAGCGGGCATTGGTACATCGTCGTACCCGAAGAAACTACGAATAGCCATGTTGAAACTCCTTAGCTCCAACGAATCGCTGGGTCAGTAAACAAGGTGGAGAACTGCGGCAATGTCTGACCGATCGTGACTTTAGAACCTGGAATGAACCAGTAGCTAGTGGATTTAGCAACTAGCTCGACCGTGTACGCCGACGCGGAAATCGGCCCATCCACCACGTCATCCACAGTCAACGTGATACCAACGACCGCACTGATAGCAGATAGCGCTTCGTAGATTGTGGTCGCGGTGCCGAGAGGGATGTTATTCGGATCCAGTGTCATCCTGGAAATAGGGACACGGTTGTACCGAAACCATTTGGTTCCTTTGAGTCCTGAAGCTGCTGACGCTTTGACCTGGACTCTGGCATTGTAGTTAGCGTCGTTTGTCAAAGCTTCGACCGCTACCGCTGTGAAGTCTGTGGTAGGTCGAACGGTGTTGGCCTTGGCTACGATCATCAGCAGAACAGCCTGAAGCCCTGTCACTCCTTTGGGGAGTGATTTAATGGCTGGACCGATAAGGTATCCACCAATAGACCGAACCCCCACTTGTACTGGGGGGGAGCCGATCAAGTAACCGCTGACAGACCGAAGGCTTACTTGGTTAGGGGGTGATACCGCCGCGTAACCGTTAATGGATCTCGCAGTTAAAGGCATGTCAATTACCCCGTAACGTCTGGCGTGATGGTGATGACGGTCCCGTCAATCTTGCTAGCGTCCCATGCACCACCCGCAGGTGCGGTTGGCAAAGTAGCTATGGTCGATCCGTAAGCCTGCGTTTTCGGTACCGTGAGGTTACCCGCTTGGACCGTGGTACCACCTTGAGTGACCTCAATTTTAGCCAAGGTCGCGTTATTACCTTTAGCAATCACCGAAGCCATCAACTGAACAGCGTTGATTTTAAAACCTTCTGGCGTATTAGCTTTTAGGCTAAGCTTCAACGGACTTTTGTCTGTCGGAGAATCTACCGTTGCGGTTGCCGGTTGAGCAGCTGTCAACGTAGTCAGCATGTTGGTAGTACCATCACTACCTGCCCAGGCTGTTGGAGTGGCCGTCGCTTCATCAGCGTAGACAGGGTAGGTGCTGACCGAACCCAGGCGTGCAACGATCCCGTCACCAGCGATGTTGTCCAGGATGTACATATCGCGGATGCTGCACAAGTTCGTACCGCCCGACAATGTCAGCGAGAAGAACAATGAAATTTTACCGGTCTTCATCGTGGCGATGTAAGCTGCGGTAGATACAGCGGTCAACGCTACCGACGATAACAGGAGTCCGTCACCGGAAATGGCCAACGTGTTCGCTGTAAAATCGATTTCAAATTCCAGATAAATCTCAGCACCTACCGCTTTAGCAGCCGTCGGTAGCAGTGAGTAATCCAACACCCAACCGGCTGTACTGAAACCAATGTCAGGCCCCAGGGCAACAAAGTTACCTGTGGCGCCTGCAACCAGGGTTTTATGCCGGAAACCGATGACAATCTTGGTTGGGTTAGGCACCAAGAACTGATCGAACGAAATACCAGCAATTGTTGCTGCCGATGTCGACGTGCCTGTGGTGGATGTCAAGGCTCCGTTACTGTCGATGATCAACGGTTTCCCAGTACTGGCGTTATACCGTGAAACGACGTAGCCTGACGTAGCAATCCACGCGGCGTCGTTAACGTTCCGAACGCAGTGGTCAAACGCAAAGATCTTGCGCAACATGGCAGTTACTCCGAATCAGTGTCAGTGGGAACGACTGGATCATTCCAGCACAGGAACAGATCACCTACAGGTGCAGTAGACCACTCTGGGAACTTCACACGCAGCGCGTATTTGAAAAGGCTGAGGGTAGCGAACTCACGGTCGTTAAGACCGTTGTAGAGCACTACAGCGCCGTTGAGCGAGTACTCAGCGGTCATCTCGGTCTGGTTCCACATCTTCTGTTGTGCCATCGGACCGGATGCGTTCAAGGCAGCGGCAATTGCTCGCTGACCGGACTCGTTCAATTCACCTTCCGGGATAGCCGACAAGAGATCAGCGTGTTCGGTGAAATCGTTTCGGAGTAGATAATTGCGCCAATCAATGGACATGGTTTTGATCTCTTATCAAAAGGAGTGTTAGAAACCTGGTAGCGTGTCGCCACTGAACGCTGTCTCAATATCGAGCGCAACGTTGAAAGCAACTGTCACTGAACCGAACCAACCCAAGCTGTCTGGTTTACTTTCGATCAGGAACGTGATCCCACCATCGCCGTCATCCACGGTAGAATGTTCCACCAGGTCGTCGGAGGTAAAGGTAGCCCCTGAAAGGTTTTTCAGAACCGGTAACATAGCAGCCAGGTTCTGACCGCCAGTCACAGCGATACCTCTGAAGTTAGCCAAGCCTAATGGCGTTACATCCAGGCGGTCGTAGAATACCTTAGTGCCACCCATACCCAACGTGGATGAGTCCGTAAACTTGACGCCCACCTTGGTGTTCTTTCCGTACAAGGTCTTCTCAGCCGCAGTAGTTGCAACCGGTGTACCGAATACCAGATCACTGACAGGGACAATAATTCCAGCCTTTACGCTGAACATCGCCGCCAGATCCGCTTTACTATCTAAGTAGATTGACATGACGGCCTCTACGCATTCCAGTGAAGGATAAGTTTACCGCTGAACCAACTAGCGTCCACACTCTGGATCACCATCGCTCGGGTGAACCGTGCGGAGTTAGCTTCGGGGATGGAGGTAGATGGTAGGGTGTAGATGTAAGCTGTACACCCCGCCAGACCTGATGCGAGGCTGCTGTCAGTTTTAGCCCAGTTGGTCTTACCTGAGTTGTTATTGAGCCAGGCAATGACGGCGTCGAGGTTTGCGTTAGCTGCGGTGGTGATCAGGAAACTGGTCGACAGTGCGGCAAGGTTGGCTTTAACCGCTGAAGCGTCAAGGCCGTAGAGTTGCCATTCGCCGACAGGTTTGCGACTTTGCGAGAAGTCATTACCACCTGGATAGAGTCGGCCAATCAACGCTCGGTTAGCGTCGGTAATGATTTCGGTTATAGGACGTTTGGAACGAACCCACTGAAGCGAAACTGTACCTTTGTAGCAAAGGCCGTTAACAGCGATACCGTTGTAAACGGTATCGGCAGGCACAGTCACTACGGCGGCCATATCGGTTTCGAGGAGACTCAACCCGTATTTTGCGTTAACGTCTGCGATGAATTGGGCACGCGTGATGGAACCCGCTGCGCTGTAGAAATCAGAACGCATGATCATGTTGCGAAACAGCGCACTCATGTCAATGCGACGATACCTGACAGTGACCTTACCGATCGTACCTGAACCCGGCGGACCAGACACCAGGACCGAGGTATCACACTTGAAAGGATCTGATGGATCAACAGTAACGGATGCCATCCCAGTAAACTGTACTTTCGACATCCCGTACGCTGCTTTGAAGCCAGGGTTGGATACTTCGATCAGGTCGTAAATCAGTCGGTTTTGCGGGAGGCGTAGGTCGCTCGGCGGTTGTGCTGGCGCAGGTGCAGGATCTCCCAACGCATAACCCGTTACGGCACTTAGTGCAATAGTCATATCTCAACCTACTGTGTCTGGGGTGATGACTGCCTCACTAGCGTTCAGTTTACTGATCGTCCACGCCGCTCCATCTGGAGCTTTATGGACTACGCCGAGAGAAGTTCCATAGGAAATTGTGGTCGGCGCAGGTACCGAAGCCGTTGCTTTGTCAGTGCCGTTCAAACTGAGTTTAGTCAGTGAGGATGTGGCGCCGTCATTGGATTTGTTGGCAACGGACAGTTCGACCGCATTGATGTTGATCGGGACGGTGTCTTTCAAACCATCCAGTAACAAACCTACGGTCAATGGCGCCTTCGACGATGGGCTGGAAAGAGTCGCTTTCCCCGAAGTGCCGAGACCTTTCTTCAACGCTGGAAGAAGTTCGCTAGCGTCACTGGCTGCCCAACCTGTACCTTGCGCCTTATCAAGCAAGACCGGATAGACTTGCCGAGGACCTAGACGGCCTGTAGGTCCACCGTCTGCGGAGGCCACATCGTTGCTGATGTAAATGTCGCGAAGACTGGCGCGTTGAGTCTTGGCGTACCCGCGTGTCAAGATGCCGACTATCGACTGAGCAGTGCCGGCTTTCATTGCCGCGATGTAGGAAGAAAGACTTGGACCATTGCTGATTGCCACGTCGTCCACCCATCGACGTGTTGCACCTGTCGTTAGGTTGATCTCTACTTCCAAGTAATAGATACCACCCACTTTGACCGATGGAATCTCGCTCATGTAGAAGATCACAGAACCCAGATTAGGTCCATACATCAACGTATGGTTGGCGTCAAGCACGTCAACCCTTACACGCATCCCAATGTAGACCAGGTTCGCAGGCGCTGCGCAGGCAGCGAAGTGTTTCAGATACAGACCTTCGGGAATGGTGGTAGCGGTCCCTTGTGGAGTCACCCATCCATTAACAATGGTCGCGGTGTCCGATGCTTCGTTGGCGAACAAAGGACCCAGGAAAGGAGACCAAACGCTTTGAGGTACGCTTGGTGGTAAATGTTCAAATCCGATAATTGCTTTAACGGCCATGTAAATGACTCCTGATTAACTCACAATGTCCGGGGTCAGCAACAGTGAGGTCGAATCGATATTGGCCTTCGTCCATGCCACACCACCTGGGGCTTTAGGGTAGACGCCGAGCTGGAACGTGTATTTTAGCGTTGTACCCGGAGTCACTGGAGCACCGGCCAGCGTATCAGAACCGTTCTTCAGCGACACACCAAACTGGTTCGAAGCTGTGTTACCGTTACCCGCAAACAAGAGTGACACGGCATTGATCGTCTGACCGTCAGCTACGTCGCATTTGAGGCTGATGTCCAATGGCGCTTTACTCGCACCAGAGGTTGCTACCGAAGTGTTGGTTGAATCAGCTGATCGGGTGAGAGTGCTCAACAACGATCCACCATCGGTGGTGGTCCAATCAGTGCCGCTGATTACGTCAGCGTAGATCGGTACCAACTGCTGAGGGCCCAGCATACCAACAAACCCGTCACCGGCCACGTCATCGGAGACATAGATGTCACGATAAGCCATTGTGCTATTACCTGAGTTGTTTCCAGAAAAGCGAAACTCAAGGTAGAAAAGACGTGCCAGTAGTTGAGCATTGGTCAGTTCAGCTGGCATGCCGACGTTCTTAATGAACGTGCTGTTGACATAAACCGCAATAACTCGAGTGGTGATGTTGAGGACGAATTCGAGATAGCTGATTGCTCCGACAGCACTGTTTGCGGCCGGAAGGTCGCTGTCAGCCAGAAGCTGCATGGCGTATTTACTCAAATCTGTAAGACCGATGTAATAACTCGATTGAAACGTTTCCACAACCTTCATTCTAATGCCGATGAATATCTTGGTCGGCGTACCCGATACCGGGAAAGGGGCAAGGTTAAGCATCAGGTTAGTGTACCCGCTAGGCGAAACGCCTGCGGGCGTAGTCAACCAACCGTTGTTATCAATGTAAATGTTCTTGCCGAATCCACCGCTAAGACTGGGTGAATATGTGGTGTACCCACTGTTGTACTGCCAGCTATTGAGAGCCAGCAGCTTTGGACAATGGTCAAAGCCAACCAATGCGCGAAGCATAGCTAATACTCCATGATGAGTCAGGAATGGGTGCCCTCAGGGCACCCACTATGCCGCTTACGCGTTGAGGTCGTAAGGATCGTTGTAGTGCAAGTACATGATGCCCGACGGCGTTGTGACGGCGTCACGCAGCTTCAGAGCCAGAGCGTACTTGTAGTTCGGGTTCGTTGGCAGCGCAGCGCTGTTCAAACCGTTACTTACAACTGTTGCACCCGACAGCGACCAGGTAGCGGTGCTGGACGATTCGTTCCACAGCGTTTTGCCCGAACCGATATCTAGAGCTTTGAACGCTGCAACCAGCGCAGTGACCGTAGCAGCCGGCAGTGCACCGGCGTTCAGCGTAGCCAACGTGTTGAAGTACGACGTGAAGTCGTAGCCGTACATGTAGAGCTGTGCGTACGTGTCGGTATCGTTCGCGGTTGGGTAGTTCAGACCCTCAAGCGTTGTGTCGGTAACAACCGAGTTCAACGAAGCACCACCCGCCGTGATGTTCAATGTGACACTGCCGATCCAACCGATGGAGTTGGTTTTGGCAGTCAGCACAACCGAACGAGTACCATCACCTGCGTCTACAATCGCAGTGTCTTCGATATCGTCAGTGGTAAAGTGCAAACCGTTCCAGTACGACAGCCATGGGATCAACCCATGTGCAGATGTCACACCGTAACCTGTCAGGGTAAACCCTTTGAGGTTGGTGCCGTTCAGATCGTTCAGTTTCAAACGATCGTACACGATGGACTTACGGCCTTTGAACTGACCGCCTGCTTTGGCACCAACGACAATGCCGGTGTTACGCAGTGTCGTTTGATCTTTCCAGGTACCAGAGACAGGCACCGGGTTACTGAACTCCACGTCGTTCAACGTAAAGGTCGTCGCGTTCTTCGCATTCAGACCTGCGAGTAGATCAACGACTGATACACTTTGATAGGACATTAACTTCGCTCCGATCAGACGTTGTAGTGGATGTAGTGAGTACCTGCACCGTACGTCGCTTCAAGCGCGGTTGGAACGGTAAGGATCAATACACGATTGTAATAATCAGCATTAGCCTCAGGCGCCGACAACTTACCTGCGGCAGTAGACAGATCTACTACGCGACCATTCCAGGTGCTAAAGCCGTACGCCGTACCGTCCGGCGTGTCTGTAACAAGCGTGGTGCCGTAAAGAGCGTTGAGACGGGTGAGGAAGCGGGCCATCCACTGGATGAGCTGCGTGGATGCGCCTTCCCAGCTATTAGGATAACTATTCCACTTAACGCCAGCCAGGATGAAGTCAGACCAGTCAACACCGTACGCCATGTTGCTGACAACCACCGCGTGAGCGCCGCTGAAGTCATTACCACCTGGGAACTTACGAGTACCATCCAGATCAGTCACAGCGATCATGCCCGAAATATCCTGACCATCCGCGCGCCATTTAAGCGTGAACGAACCGGTGTAGCCCAAACTGCCAGGTTTAGCGTTGACGGTGACCGATGTAGTGTAGTAACCGTTTTCCTGAGTAGAACCCAGCAAGATATTTCCGTCGATCACGTCATCAGTGGTCAAGTTGAGACCGTACTGCTGGTTGATCGATTGTAGCAGGTCGTAGACGCTGAAGACGACCGCGTTTGGATTGCCCGAGTTCTGCGCTGTCGAGAACTTGTTGATCTGGATAGTCATACCCCGAGTCAACGTGGCCAGGTTCAGACGGCGGTAGTTGACAGACTTACGACCGAGGTAATCTTTACCGGTAATTGCCGCCACCACGACTGCGGTATTCAGAAGCGGTTGACCTGCGACGGTAGCAGCAGCTGGGACACCCAAGGTGGCGTTAGCTGGAGATACGGGAATCGGCATCGATGGGTTGGCCTGGTTGATGAGGTCATACACCAGCGCAGCCGATGACTTGTTGAAAATAGGCATCTTGATTAAACCTCGTCAAGCAAGTTGTAATGGAGATAGATCGCCCCGGATAGAGCGCTGGCTCCTGGCGTTCCTTGAATGACCACACGATCAAACAGTGGGTTACTGTCTGGGACCGCCGACGTGGCATGGTCGGTGATTGCACCGAGTGACCATGTAGGGATACCCAGATAGAGACACGCCGTCTGCAACGCTTTAAAGTCAGTATACCGGCCCGTCTTCGGATCGATCTTGATGAAGTCCCGCAGGCTGGTAAAGTCTTGCCCCCACGTTGTCATCCGTGCTGATGCGAGCTGGGTCGCCAGATTGATCGGGTGGCGCAGCTTCTGGAGAATGACCACACGGATGACATCACTCAACAGCGTCCTGCCGTACAGAACGGTAAGGCTACCTTGGTTGACGTAACCCATGCTGGTCGTTTTGGCAACCAGAGTCAATTCCTGAGGTTGGTCCAGGGTCGGTGTCGGTACCGTGAACGGTTCGAAGTCATCAGTCGTCAACGACAAACCAAATTGTTGGTTGATCAGCTCAATGACTGAAGTAGCCGTGAAAGGACTCGTACTTCGAATCGCTTGGTCTGTCAGTACCTCACCCAGATCGGCACGGTTGTAGAAGACATCCACGCTGCCTTTATAGATACGACCTGGTACAGCATCGATCGTGACCTTGGTGTTGTGTTCATCACTTTGGTCAAAGACTGCGGGTTGCAATGAAACGTTGACAAGGTTCAGAGGCTTAGCGGGAGTGTTGACCCGGTTCACCTCAGTGAGTAACTTGTTAGTCGGAAGCTCTGCCATGACCTAAACCTCGTAGTTATAGCGGATCGTCAAAGTGAAGGTACAACGACCCAGACAGACCCAACGAGTTGACTTCCAGAAGATCAACCACGATCACGTGTTCGTAATCAGGATTGCTTTCCAGTGGCAGATCCGCAGTCTCACCAGCGTAGCGTACGGTCGCGCCCAAGAGCGAATAACGCGCTGCCTTATCGCTGACCCAAGCATCTCCTGTAATCGTCTTCAGTGCTTGTAGAATCACTGTACCGATCTGTGTCGCGCCGGTACCCACTGTCAACAAGTCGTTCGCTGCGGTGAAGTCTCTCCAATACGAATACATCGGAGCGTACGGCTTGGTCACCTGAGCATTCGGATACGACAATCCAGGAAGAGTGGACTGGAGCACGAAGTCTTCAATCGGCAACGATCCAAGCGCACATGTAAACTTGACAGAACCCAACCAGCCAAGACTGGTGCTCTTAGCCACCAACGTTACGTCACCTACACCGTTGACCAAACCCGATGGTCCATCGACGATGTCATCAGTTGTGAAGTTGGTACCGTACAGTACGTTCAAGCGCTGTGCGACCGCCATCATGGTGTCGAGCTTATAACCCCGAATGTTTGTCGGAACCAACTGCGTCAGATCAGCCAGGTTCAGACGACGATAGCGTACTGTGGCGGCGCCGTCGTAAGGACTGTTGATGTCTTTGGCGACAATGCTGATCGAGGTATTGGTACCTGACCCATCGTCAGCCACGACTGTCGGATTGCCGTACGTGTATTCGCTCTCGACCAAGACCACCCCATTAAGGGATTTGATCGCACTGAGGATTTCCTCAAGCGGTCTTTTATACAAAGACATATTTGAAACCCCTTAATACTAATTGAAGTGGAAGTAAGCCGAGCCGGCGTAGTCTGGACCGCTCACGTTCTTCTGAATGATCACGTTACCGAAGGCCTTGTTGGCTTCCGGGATATTCGCTGTCGAATAGATAGCGACGTCGTAACGCTGAGGCACAGGGAAGTTTGCGAACCCAAGGCTGAGCATCAGGTCTTGCACCGCTTTGACATTAGACCAGTAGCCTGCATACACACCGAGCTTCTTGGCATCTTCAGTGAAGTCGATGCCCCATGTGCACATACTCAACGACTTCTTCGCCGGTACGATAACGTCAGGGTGTTTCAACACACCCAACTTGATATCTGCAAGTGCACCACCCAACAGTGGACGGATACGTTCGAACTTGACCACGAAGTTACCTTCGTACCCCAGCGAGTTATCTTCAGCAACAAAGTTCAGGTTGGCCTGCTCGTTACCGCCGATCCATTCGATCTGCTGGTTGACGATGTCACGCTCTTGCAGGTTCAGACCCAGCCGCTTGTTCAGCAGAGGGAGAATACCGTGCAAGCTATTTTGACCCAAGTCCCTGATGGAAGGACGAGTCTGCCCGAAGATAGTGTTGAAGTTAAAACGCTTGTACTTGAAGGTGACGTAACCCTCGTACTCTTCATTGTTGTACATCGTGACCGTGGGAACGTCGACGGTCCCGTCTGCATTCTTTCTAGGCTTGCCGTAGTAGAGATCACCAACGGCCAAGTTTACTGGAAGATCGTTGTTTTCATTGATCAGGTCGACCAGCGCCTGTTCCGATGATCCCTGTGTGAGGAACATAAAGCATCTCCTGGTTCATGGGGAATACCAGCTAACTAACCACAAACAAAATAGACAGGAGTGGGGCCGAAACCCCACTCCTGTCTATTCGAAGGGGAGCTGATTATGCGCCAGCAGGCGGTGCGTAGGTCAGGCCGTTCAGTTCGGTCGTGGTGATGACGCTGCTCAGTTCAACTTCTTCCGATTTCAGTTGGAAGGTCAAGCTGTTGGTGTAACACAGGGAGTCAGCATTGGCCACAACTTGCACATCGTGCACTTCGTTCAACGTGCCGGAGAAAGCAGGCAGGTTGCCGTCGACGTAATCGTCAGCCGTCAGGTTGATACCCAGACGGGCGTTGATTTCAGGGATGATGTCGGAGATCTTGGTGGCATCGCCAACCATGAACACCATGTCACGGCCAGCGCCGGCGGCGACGTACACCGATGCGATCTGTGTGGTCAGGTGCAGGCGGTTGTACTTGATGACTACCGAGCCTTTGTAACCCGAACCATCTTCAGCGGTCACGGTCAGACTGGTGTTCTTCGAACCAGTGTCGACGATTGGCAGATCGAACTGCAACATCTCCTGGGTGAACGACTGACCAGGGTTGCTGGTATTGATGAGGTCAAGAATGACCGCAACGGGGATTTTGGTTAGATCGTTAGCCATGGAATAATTCTCTCGAGAATATACAACAGAAGTGATCGTGTCGGCCGACACATAGAATTGAGGGTGCTCTTCCTTAAGTTCCTATAGCATCAACAGCATAGAGAGGAGGGTCAACCCCTCCTCTCTATCAATTACCTGGTGCTGCGTAGATCAGAGCGTCGTAATCACGGCTGATAATGACATCGCTCAGTGGAATCCAGTCCGGGTGAACACGTAGAATGATCGTGCCGGTGTAACACAACGAGTTTGGCGCCACAGTCAAAGGGACGTCTATATACGTCGGACTGTCATCGTCAAACACCGGTAGCGTAGCGTCGACAATCTTGTCAGCGGTGAGCTTTATCTTGAGACGCTCGTTGAGTTCAGGCAACAGCTGCGACAGCTTAGTGTACTCGCTAGTCTCAAAGTCAAGAATGTCTACTGGGTATTCAGGAACAAACCTGGATAACGCCACACGGTTGTAGTAGAAGGTCTGACTACCACTGTAACCTCGCCCTGCGATCGCCGTGGCGATAATGCTGGTGTTACGGTTGACGCCTTGGGTCGGAGTGTAGTTGTTAGGTGCTCCGAATGTGACCTGGCCTGTCGTCAGCGGCTTGCGTTCGTTATCTTCGCGGATAAGGTCGATCAACAAGTCGATCTCATTACGGGTGTAGTCAATGGCCATACATGCAGTCTCATTAAGAGGTTAGATATCAGGAAGGTTGGAAACCATTTAGGTCAGGTTCCCCTACCGCAACTCTCAACGGGTTGCTACCGGAAGACAATTGATCATAGTTTCCGCCATCGGTCAGGACTGGATCGAATGGGGACGTAAAGCCATTTAGCACGTTATTGAGGAACTCATCTTTCAGGATCGAGTCGGCTTCACCCAACAAGACTGTCAACTCACCGATCCAGATCAACTGCGTAGGGTTGACTTTAATGAAGACAGAATTGGGACTTACGACAAACTCAATCAGATCCTCGAGTGGAATAAAGAAGTTGTATTTCTTGATCAACGCTTCAAACAATGTAGCGTGGTCAATCCTTCCGTCGATGTGGACCGAAGGCTGTGGTTCATCTATCTCATTGAAAGCTTCTTGAATATCAATGCGATTGTAGAAATATTCGTAACTGCCGTAGACAGTCGGGTGTAACGATGTAGCCAAGACACGAGTGTTCGTATCACCTTCGAAGGAGCCAGCGACCGGGGTGGTGAATTCCAGGTCTTCTGTCCTTAAGTTGACTCCGTTCTCCGCCAGGACCTCCTGGTTAGATGATCGAATCAACTCGACCAAGATCTGCTTACCGGTCATAGTCCGAATCCCATAGAGTGGTCGATCGCTTACATTATCTGTCCGCCGTCATTTGACGTGTAGTTGTAAATCATAATGAAACTAATTACAGTCATACATTCTCTACTTGAACAACAGCACTTACGCCGTTGTCAAATGTCCGTGGAGGACCGCATGTCTTTAGTAAACGTTGTTAAGATTGCTGGTGTTACCGTTGCTGCCGGCGTTGCCGGTGCTGCGATTGGCTGGGGTAGTTTCAAGCTGTACATGAAACTGTCAGGTAAAGATGAATCTAATAAAGAAACCACTCGCGGTTACATCCGCCGGGTGATTGTGGATATCAAAGGGTTGGTGAAAGACCACAAATTGGTTCTGAGTCCTAACATGCTTAACACCATCACCAATGCCGAAGCGGTATTGGCTGATCCTAAAACCACTTACGTGCAATTGGGTCAGCAATTGAAAGCACTTAACGACCTCTTCGCCGCGCTGGTTGATGTCTACGTCAAAGCCACTACTGGCGCAACCATCTAACCGTGATGAGGTAGTTAACGCTACCTCGTTCTATGCTCCATTCTCGTCCGAGGAGGACAGTCGCATGTCGCATCATAAATTTGATCATCTCTTCACCCTTACTCTGCGCTTCAGCCCAATGGGTAATTGTGTCAGCATTGTTAATGCTGGTGAAGAAGCCATGCACCGCGCTCAGAGTGACGAAGACCACGATGGCCGTAAGTGGGCTATCAGGACTCAGGGTGGTCGCGCAATCGTCGTAGGCGGTAAACAAGGCTGGTTCAGCATGACCGAATACGGCGACATCGGTATCAGTAAAACTTACACAGACAACCAATTCTATCAGGACAACAAGAACCGTATCCAGGCTGCGATTAAGACCGCCATGTTGGAAGGGTTCCCCCTGATTGGAATCGCGAACACGCTGGACGCCGCTGTAAAAGGATTTGGTTACGAACAAGTCGCAAGTTACTTCTTCAAGATAGAAGAAGCCTTGCGTGACTTCGACATCGCCGAATCCTGCTAATACAAACCAACCCGACCGTGGAGGTCTGACTAATGCATTCTTTGAAGGACTACAATCATGAAACTCGAAATCCCTGTAACTCTGCTTGACAACGAACTGGTCCTGGTCGCTGAAGAAGACCATCGTCCGGCTGAAGTCTTTCGGTTGGGCTCTGTCAAGATGGTGTTCCCTGACCTCAGCGTTCGCACCATTCGCGTCTTTGGCATCCTTGGTGATGTTGAGCAATACGAACAACGCGTTGAGTTCGAAAAGATGTTGCGTGCCGAATGTGAGAAGCCGGAGGTCCTCAAGGATCTTTTCGACTACACCGGCCCTGCACCACATGCCAAACGTTTCAACTCCTGCCAAGCGTTGACCGATAAAGGTTGGCGCAGTCGCAATGCGGACCATCAGCGTAATCACCACGCTCAAGCCGCGCATTAATAGCTGTAACTACCACCCGTGGAGGGTAACGAATGAAGATCTGGAAATTGAGCACTGGCGCTGTCGTCGTCACTGAGAACGGTAGCACCAAAGTACTGACTCCCCCTAAAGGCGTCAGTTACAGCGAAGCCGCAAACCGTTGGTACACATCCATCATCGGTAACAAGCACCGTTCGATGTTTGAACCGGTAGAGTGGAAGTCTGTCAGTTTCGGTTGTAACAAGCATGGCGCAGTCAGTGCCTTCGAACAGGCTGTGGAAGCTCGCGAAGATTCCCTGACCTTCTTGCTCAACCGCCGGATGCTTCCACGCATCTTGCGCCAGTACCACGTGTTGGAACGCAACGGCAAGTACGTCGTTCGTGATCCACTGGAAAAGATCTACCGTCAGTTCAGCACTCTGCAACATGCGGAGGCGTTCAACGCCTCCATCACTAAAGAGTGGATCTACCAATACACCTTTGACACCAGCACCATGATCGAAACCAAAGCCAACCTCATGGACATGGAGTTTACCAGCCGTATGGGTGGTGCTCCTAAACCTACTTACCCACAACACCGTACCGTGCAATGAACGGTGGTAAGTTGGGTGATGCGGTGGATGCCAGCATCAGGCGCAGGTTACAGCAGATGCGGATGCGAAGAACCATTCGCATTTGTAAGCTGGTTGTGATCGGTATGGCTATTTATTTAGTCATTCATCTGGTACACGCTCATGGAGCGTGACTTGACGTGGGAAGATGTGACGCTGTGGGTGTTGGCAGCTTTAGTCATGACAGCAATGGCTGTGACGATTACAGTGGCTGATCGTAAAGGTCAACTGGAGGAGATCTGCGGCAATAACAAAGAACGAGCTGAAGCCGGAATCCTGGTGGATACTTCCAATAAACTGTTTGCTATTAAGTGTCACGATACCTACTGACCGAGGAGGTCATAAATGAGTAATACCGTCATGTTGTTTGTCGGCATTGGTATTGGCATGTACATCATGAGCCAGAAGCATAAAACTGCCGAAGCTCTGAAGGCCATGCAAGCCGCTGCTGGCGTCACTGTGTAATTACGCGATCAGCATAGACCGGGTGGATCTCCACCCGGCTTTATGTTCTTTATTTTTTATTGACTGAGGAAGTCCTGCATGAAATCTAGTAACTTTCCTGGCCTTAACAAAGCCGTCAAAGCGTTCGAAAAAGCGAGCAAATCTTTTAACGCTCAAGCGTCGTCGATGGATGCGAGCATGACGCTGACGTACGACGAACTTATAGCGTCTGTTGGTAAAGACGGTAAGATCCCTGGCAGTATCTTTGGCGAGGTGTTATTACCTGGTGGTGGTATCAGTGATCTTCGTGAAGTAGATTTAGATAAGATTGTTGAAAGTGTACGCAGCGGAAGTTACGCCAGGTCAGTACCCACTTCCGATACATGGCCGCACGTAACCAGTAAAAGCTGGGCGGAAAGTAATCTGAAGAAAATCTTCGATAACGAATCCGTAATCGTTAATCCAAGAAACCCTAACGCTTGGTTACGGGGTAAGACTCCAGCGTTCCCTGAAAACCGTTACTGCACTCGGGAACAGCTGCACGCGTTACTTATACCCAGTTCCCGCCCAAGACTTAAACACGAATACTTCGTCGACGGTGAACTCGTACTCAGTTATAAAAATATCCTGCATGGATATCAACGTTTCATGCGACCCTTCATTACATCCCGCGGTAGACGTCTACCGCAGTTCGTACCGATCGTCGGAATGTATCGCAAGGACATGAACGAGTTGTTGGAATATCTGATCCAGGTATTTCCTCCGTACATTGAAAGTGAACTCATGGCAAGGTTCGAGAAACCCGTTCCGTATCGTATCGTTCCATTCGCTGACCGGATCAAAGTCCGTCGTCGTTTATCCAAAGAAGTAGTCGTGGAGATAAAGCCTGTGCAGTTACGCAAGATGACCGTAGAATCAGAGTACGAGAATACAACCCTGACCTACAACCGCGATGACAGCGGCGCAAGTAGCGTTTGGACTGTGGTCGTAGAGCCTAACATGACCACCGGCCGTCGTAGCCGCGACGAACGTCGGCATGTGTTCAAGCTCCCTGAACATGCGCTGCTGGCATTTGCGCGGTTGGGCAATGACCTGGCTATGGGTCGTAACCTGTCGACCAACCTGGATTACGAAATCCTCTAACCTGTATCAGAAGAAACATGAAAGAACTCATCTTCACTCGGACCCACAAAGACAATATCAGTAAAGCCGCCTTTGCTAGAGAAGCTAAAGCTCGTACCAAGATCTCTATCAATGGTGTTATTTACGATAACGTCAGCCGCGCTGCTGCGGCTGTGGGTCTGCATCAACGCACCATCACCCGTTACGCCCAATCCGATAAAGAGATCCACAAGGATTACTTCTTTATCCAATCGACCGAGGAGGTCAATGATGAAACAATCTAAACGCTTCAAACAAGCCATGCACGCCATCCGTATCAACAACTTCGCGAAACGAATGGGTAAGTCGTTTGCTGAGTTCGAAAAAGAGCAGATGGAAAAACCTGGTAAAGTTCGATCTACGCTTCGGCCTGACGATGTGTTCAGCGCAACTTCTCGACCTAATCCACTCCGCGAGCACTGGCAAAAGCATGGGGATCGAGATACACGTGATTCAGGCGGTATCGTGATTACCGAAATGTCTAGCGAGGAGAAAGATATCGCTTACGCCGAAAGTGTTGAACGGCGAGCCAAGATTCGTGAACACTTCGGCGTAAGCCCTCGCGGTGAAGGTCGTTCAGATCGCGAACAACCCAACCGTTCAGCCGGCGAAAGTGAAGCTAATCGCGATGGATACATGTCCGGCGACGAAGAGTAAGCGGCATAGACACCAGGGCTTACGCCCTGGTGTCACACTTCTTTTTTTTGTGTTAATCCCAATCGCGCCAGTCGTTACCGCCTTCGCCATTGGTTGCTTTACTACCGACCTTCTTGTACGACAGATCTTCTTCCAGGTTCACATCGTACCTGAAACCAATCATGCCCTGTGGAAGGAACTTCAATGCGAAGTATTTATCGGAGTCAGGTGTCGCACCCATCTTCCGGTGTTTAGCCCACGCCACTTCCTGCCACGTATCACCGCCCTGAACAATCTTGGCGACCATGTACTCATAGTCGAACTCGGTGTCCAGCTTCTTGCAACCTTCGTAGTACCCTTTACCTGGCAGTTTACGGATGTAGTCGTCAGGGAACTGACGGGCCAGGGTCTTGGCGTCTGTCGAGAGTTGGTGCGCGGTGTAGTGGAAGATGTTACGAGGTGATGTAAAGCCACGCAACTTCCGATGCAGACCTTGCACTTCATCACCTGCTACTTGCACAGGGATGCCGGCCTTACCAATCAGATTGACATAGTCACAACCTGCCGAGATGATCTCAAAGCCATCTTCTTCAAACCCACGAAGAATGTCCAGGTACTCATCAGAGGAACCGCCGATCGGGAATTCGACGAACCTGACGTAGTGACCATTGGCTTGGAGTTTCTCTTGGACGTAAGTGGCCATGTCACGTGCATCAAGGTGTGTGACCATCACCGGCAGACCAAACTCATGTTGCACCAGCAACACGTACAGCTTCTGCAACACCAACTCCAACTTATCTTCAATAGTGGTGTAGATGTTCAGAGGCTTCTTGGTCTCATCGAACAGAACAGGTTTGTTGAAGATACACATCGAAATGAATGTGTCCAACAACTGACCTGACTTATTCATACCCGGCAATGCACTGACGTTAGACCACTCACCACGACGAGCACCATCTTGACCGGTCATGCGGTTCGCTGCTTTAAAGGGCAGTGTGAGAATCGCTCTGGGGTCGATGGACGTCTGGGCTACACGGTATACGTCTGCAACGCTATCGAAGTCTGCAAGGTCAATACAGCGCGCCTTAGAGATAGCTTTGCGTTTACCACCGATGCTCAACGCTTGGATCTTGGTCAACAGCTGATCACGGTGAACGCTGAAGTCGTCAACCTTACCCATACCGACTTGATAAGATGCGGTACGTAACAGCTTGACGTACTCTTCTACTGCAATGTAGTCGAGCAACTCGCTGGAGATTTCCTTGACTTTGTCACGGGCAGCGTCAGGGTCATCTACCTGCAAAAGGGTCTTGCAAAATAGATCATATAGACGATCGTTGTCCCCAGCCGCTATTCGTAAGCGCGCCATGAGGTCATTTAGGTCGTACGCATGTTCCGCACCTTTGTTCTTCATCCACACCAGAACACCACGGACCTTCAGGAGCGCGGACCGCTCACGGTTGGTTTCCAGTGGGTCTTCGGGTAGGTTCAGATGCTCCAGCGTGCGGTCGACCAGGTTTAGTAGAGTCTCGGGATTGTGCGTCCCGGCATGGCTTGAGTAATAGATGGCGCTGATGGCCCTGGCTAACAGTAGCTTTATTTCCATGTTGCCTCACCGCAGGCATTCGTTAATTGGGGAATCCATAATGAACAAGCCAATTGAACTCAGGTTCATTCCAAAGTGGCTTAATGGTGCAATCATGCACTATCAATCCAACTACAATAATTTCGAGAGCATAGTATCCAGGCATGATGTGGAGATGTATCGGGTTGCTAACAACCATATGCAAACCACACTCAAACGCCACCTGATCAACGACTTTGTTCTGCCTGCCGCAGAGTTGACCAAAGCGTTTTCGGAAGACGATGCTCTCTTCGCGCTGTTCGGTAACAACCCTAATGAGTTGACCGTGCCTGAGTTTGATCTCAAGCGTTTCGTCATTATCCCAGATGTGTATGACGGCATCCTGATCATCGAGAAAGATGAGGATAATGAAGAGAAGAGTTTGGTAGGTGAACTTCTCTTGGCGTTGGCCTTGTATCGTGGTAAGGAGCAGGCTTACGGTTCGACTACCTTCAAACGATATCTGACTTTGGTGAATAAAAACACACAGCCAGTACTGTCGCCAAAAGGTGCCATCCGATTCCAGGAAGCCCTCAAGATGAAAATCGCAGCCAATGCCGCAGCAAATGCTGCCGAGCTTGCGAAGGAAGACCTGTAATCCATGCTATGGAAAACGCCGTATTTAATACGGTAATATGTAGAGTGCGTGTTAATTCACGTACTTAAAGATTTCTTTACGCCCTGCGGGACGTAGGATCGCTTTGGTTGGTGCACTAATCAGAGGCGGGCGTCGATCCTAAACACAAAGCTTTGATCACTTAAAGATACCAAATGGCTATTTGGAGCTGTACATGAAACTCAATGACCTCAAACGTAAAAGCGGCTTCCAGAACGTTGGTGGTGATCGCAAGATCAATGCCCACGCCGTTAAAGACGCACTGCTCAGCAACTCCCAGTTGTACAGCGTTGAAAGCGCCCAGCTGATCGGCGACTTGAAAGAAGGCAAATTCGACCTCGACCTGACCCAGGCTGTTGAAGCTCTGCGTCCATCGCTCGAATCCAGCAATGCCGAAGGCGCTCCTGTAAACAGCACCGGCCTGATGGTCGCTGGTTTCCTGGCATCGTTTGGTCAAGATCCAAAGTCGTACCTGAGCCTGGCCGTCAGCACTGAATCCAAAGCTCCTGCCGGCACTGTCTTTGCTCACGCCGATGGCGCCGAGTTCGACTCCGCCTATTCGACCGAATCCTTCGACAACCAGTCGCTGGTCGATCACCTGGCAATTTCCGTTGGCCTGAACTACAAGATCAGCCGCCAATCGCCGGCCATGGAAATGATCTATCGCACCGTGCCTCTGACCCCAGAGCAAGGCGGCGTCGACATTACCGTTCCTTCGTTGTACGTGCAGAACACTCTGCGCCACGACCTGAGCGGCGATGCTTCTGACTTCGGCCTGCGCCGTGTGATGGACTCCACCATCGACCACACCGTTCTGAACGACAACAGCACCGCGCTGATCCCTGTCTACACCGATGCTGGTAAAGACAAGTTCGTGGCCGAATCCGTCGTCGAACCGTTCGAATCCGTCGTTGGTCGCCGTACCGTGACCACCAGCGCCCTGGCGCTGAACAAGACCATCAACCTGTTCGGCCTGGGTCAAGCTGACACCATCCAACGCGTTGGTCAGTCTGACTACACCGAAGCAATGGACCGTAACATCGGCGTGGACTCCGTCTACTTCGCAGTTGGCGGCAAAACCATTCGCTGGGACACTCGTGGCCTGCCATTCAGCCGCTTCGTGAAAGGTCCAGAGCAAGGCGGGCGTCAGCTGATGCTGAACTTCCCTCTGACCACTCTGATCCTGGGTCCAGGCAGCACTGACTACGAAGGCACTGTCCTGACCGGCGGCGTATTCGACATCATCACCACTGGCAAGTACAAAGTGCGCCTGCGCACCGTGCTGACCGGTAACGCTGACGTTGAACGCGGCACTGTAACCGTGAGCGCAAGCCAGGTTGAAGTGTTGAACGTGCAGAACGAAGCTGGCGACATGGTTCCTCTGACCACCGGCGCTGGCAAGTCCATCGTTGATGGCCTGGCTAACCTGGGCGTTGTGGGCTGGTACCCAGATGCACGCGTTACCAACAGCAACCACCGTCACCTCGGCCTGATGCTGAACGTGCGTACCGTCACCGAGCGCTTGCAGACTCGTCTGCGTTCGCCATTCTTCGTTCCGTACCCAGTGAACGAAGAGCGTGACCAGACCATCATGGACTACCTGACCTTCGCGGTCGGCGCGTACATGAACAACGAAGCTGTCAGCACTCTGATCAACTATCACGAGCGTCTGATGCGCCTCACCGGTGGTCTGCGTGGTGCAATGACCGCGGGCGACTTCGAGCTGAACGCTCTGCCTATCGAAGGCGTTGGTCGTTACCTGATCAACCCGTACGTAGCGGAAGTGAACATCAACCTGCTGAACGGCCAATCCCTGGAAACCTCTGGTAACCTGGAAAACGCCAACGCAGTGCTGATCAACGCCGTTCGTTCGATCGCGTTCGAAATCCTGCAAAACACCAACTATGAGAACGCTTGCCGTTACATGGACGGTGGCGATACCGCTCAGCCTTGGAAAATCGCTCTGGTCACCTCCCCAGCGATCAAGCAGTTCTTCAGCGTTTCGGGCGACACTCGTACCCTGGGTGCAAACCTGCCGTTCCAACTGGAATCGGATCCAGACAGCCGTCTGCGTAACACGATGTACATGACCTTCATCCGTGAAGGCGATGGCATCGACCCGCTGAACGCTGGCGTGAACTTGATGACCCCGACCCTCGTGTCGAGCATCACCACGACTCGTAACAACCGTGTTGCAACTGAATGCGTGGTTCAACCTCGCTTCCAGCACTACAACCTGTTGCCGATCATCGTGAAGTTCAACGTGAGCGGGGTGTTCGAACTGTTGGAATCTGTGATGCCCTTTCGTGTCCAGAACCAACCGGTTGACGCTTTCGAAGGTAGCCCCTCTACAGGTACTACCCCGACTGGCGGTAACGAGACCCCAGTAACTGCTCCTGCTGGCGGTACTGACAGCGGCGCTGGCGCCGGTGCGTAAGCACTAGCCACATCTAGCAATTAGGTGAGTATATAGCCGTGGGGAAACCCACGGCTATATATGCCCTTTATGCCCGATCTATCTAAAAGATCTACAGACATACATTACCACTTGGTGGAGTAGATAGTAGCAAGGCTTTTAGTACAATGTATATTTTAACAAAGGGACCATCATTTATGGATAACTCTGGCCGCCGGTTTTCCGTACTCGACAAATGTCGGGTGACGACGGCGTTCGCTGCTTCAACGGCAGGGGAGCACGGCATAGACTCCATGACGGTTACTAACCGTTATTTCAATCACACGTCCCATCAAATCAACGTGAAAACGAGAATGGGTGTGAACGCAACATTGCAGCCTACGCGGAACACAATACGCAATGAGCGTATTGAGATCCATGTGGATTGGCAAATGTCCAGTGATACGTTTAAGCGATGTGAACGCGATCTGGTTGATAAAAATGTAAGGCCTGATTCATTGATGGGGATGGTGATCAGAGCGTTTGATCAACGCCATCCAAGAAATCGAGCTAACCAGTATTCGGCAGTTGTTGTCATCGAGTTCTCGTTGAAAGAACTGATGGAAGCTGGTGGTGTGGTTTATCTGGAAGAAGTGGATCTGCTGGTGTCAATCGGCGAACACAAGAATGAACTGATCGATCATCCGTTCGGTGCCAATGAACGGTTGCGAGCAGGGCTAGCTGCCAGTATTCCTCACCTGGGAAAAGAAACCTTCCTTATGTCCATTAAGGCAGTTGACAACAGTGCACTCAGACGACATCAGGATCGCTTCCTCCTGATCGGTGACGAGGTGCACCATATCCCGATTGAGGCGGATATGCAACTCCAGACAGGCATCCACATTACCACTCGGCATTGTGCACTCGGTAAGTTACGAGAAGGTACTGGCGGTCACGTCAAGACTCAGTTCCTAAGCTTTGATGAAGCGGATAAACGTTTCGGATTTGCAGACACCATTGAGAAGGCCAGATCCAATGGTACTTGGGAAGGAGTGTGGAAGGAAAAGCTGGCAGAGAAAACGTACGAACAAAAGCAGTGGGAGCAGGAAGTCAAAGACCGTGCCATTGAGCGAGAAGATCGTATCAATGAAGTTCGGGCCAGACAAATGCAGGAAAAGATCAAGGATGATACTAATAAGGAAGAGGTAAAGAACTTCGGGGATTGGATGCGAATCATCGGAGTGACGGTTACAGCTGCATTTACGCTAGTTGGCATATTTGCTAAAATGAAACCAGCTTAAGCTGAAAGGGGCGGGGAAGTTAATGCCAGATATCGAGTTATTTAATGAACTGCAAGAGGACATGCCCAGCTTTAACCAGGAGATCATGGATGGCTTGGCGTATACGGGGCTTGAGAAAGCTAAAGAGGAAGTAGATCTCCTCATCCGTTGTGCTGAAGGTAGTTATCCAGACGGCTTTGAGTTCCTGGGGTCTGTTGTTTGTAGTCCACAAGAAGCGTACAGTGTCATGGCTAGCTCCCTGACGAGGTCTGATCGTTCGACACCCTCGGTAGATCTCGCCCCAAGTGATGTCTTCTTGGTAAAATACCGCTTTGCGGCAGACGGTAAGGAGTTGTATCCACGATACTTCTATTTGCCGTATGTTCGCAAGGGCGGTTTGATTATGATCGCTGGTAAACAGTTCTCCATAAGCCCGATCTTGACTGACCCGTGTTTCTCGGTTGGTCCAGACAATGTATTCATCCGCATGAGTCGGGCGCCTGTTACATTCAAGCGTGTGATCAACACGGTAATGATTAATGGGGAACAAGTCTCGAAGTATGTAGCCTACAGTTGGCTGCATCACCGAGGTGGCAATAACAACAAGAAGAGTGAAAGCGACACTCTGTCTCTCGGTCGGGTAATGACAACATTACCCCACTACTTGTTCTGCAAATACGGAATGGAAGAAGCCTTCAAACGCTTTGCCCACACCAGCTACAAACTCGAAATCGTTGACATCCCGCTGGACGATCGTAAAGACCGTTACCAGTTGACACTCAACGAGTTGGAAAATCGAGGGTATGACCTGAAGAAGTGGGAGGTCATCATGTCCAACCATGTACGACCTTCTACGCTAAAGACTCGTGGCGACTACAACGTAATGGCGACGCCCATCGTCATGCTGATACCGAAGAAGAATCTGAACGTATTGGCAACGTTGTTCGCGACGGCGTTTTTCTATATCGTGGATCATTATCCTACGTTCCACGATTGTGAAGAACTGAACGACAGCTTCCGCTGGAAGATCTGGCTGGGTTACGTCCTCTGGGGCGATCAGCTGGGTTGGAGTAAGCTGGTAGAAAACGTAGACAGCCACCTGGCCTCTTTGGACGACTATGTCGACATTGAAGTCAAGCGGATGCTTATCGAAGAAGAGGAGCTGGATATTGACAACATCTATCAACTCTTTGTCTACATCTTGCAAGAGATGGATGACTTGATCGATAAGAAAGAAGAAGACATCGGCAGTATGTACGGTAAACGGTTGGTAACAGCTCCCTACGTGTTACGTGATATCTTCGAGCAGATCTTTCGCTGCTTGTTTGAAATCACAAACAACAAGAAACGTAAACATACCGCAGATGACTACAACAAGATCCTGGGTAAGTACTTCATGCCCACGATCATCTTCAATCTGCGTAAGACCAGTAGCAAGCCGTACATGTCCTCGGTCTCAACCCCCGGTGACAACATGTTGTTCAAGATTACATCGCGACTGGTGATGCAAGCCCAAACCTCTGCCGGTCGTAAGTCTTCGAACATCAACGTCAATGATCCGTTGTCGAGGCTCCACCCGTCAATTGCAGAGGCCGGTAACCATTTGGTATTGCCCAAGCATAGCCCTCTTGGTCGTAACACCTTGAACGTTACCGCTCGACTGGATGTCAAGAAGACTATCCAACGCAAGGAACACATGGTGGAAGTCATCGAACACATTGATGAGGCTATCCATCGCTCGTAAAGAATAAACCCGTGTTGTACTTGGAGTGCCTATGAGTATCGATTCAAAGATTTGGGATTTCCTGGCAGATCGTGCTGTGGAGTTTATCACCAAAAAGGAAAGCGTCAGCGATCTGCGCGGTAAGTACTTTGACATCATGTCGGAGGCTCGCTGGGCAAATCCTGCGTTCAACAAGCTGATTGACAACATCTATCATTCGTTGGACAACATTGAGCGCATGTGTGCTCAGCGTGGTGACAAAGACGAAGACTGGATGGCCGACGGTGTGGCCAGGATGGTAGATGGTCATTTCGCCAGCAGTGTGCTCAGCGATAACCGCATTGCCGATTCTCTTGGGCAACGCGATTATGACGGCATGGTGGCGGCCTTTGATGAATTCAAGGAACTCACCGGGCAAAGCCGTAGCCGTGGGCGGGATAGCGGTTACGATCGTGGCCGGGGTAGCTTCGGTAATGCTGCTACTGACCGTGGCGGTCGGGAAGCGCCTAGTCGTGGGCGTGACCTTGGCGTGGGTCGTGGATCAACTCCTGGCCGTTCTAGCGGTAGTCGCTCGGCTGGGGTTGGTGACAGCTGGGACATGCTCGCCAACATTGGTGACGAGCCTCAACCGGAACAACAACGCCGGACCGTCGAACCGGAATCACGTTACGTACCGCCAGTTGCACAGGCGGTAGTGGAACCGATTCGCAATGTACGTGCGCAAGTTACAATTGATGGGCCTGATTACACCAAAGCTCGACCTTACGATCGTTTCCGTCGTGGGGACGAGTTGTGGGAACTGGCTCATCTGAGCAAATGGAAACTTACCGGGGACGGTGTCGACATCGAATCAACCATCCCTACCTTGTATAACTGCAATACACACGTCAAGTATTTCGTTCAGGATCTTGACGGTCGTGTTCGTGAGGAGTTAGAACCCGTGAATGAAGATACCCGCTACGCCGCCCATGAAACTTTGAACCGTGCCAGCGATCAGCCGGTTGCCCCTAAACCTGCATCGTCGGGTTTCAGTCGCGCAACATTGCAAAGCGGCGGCGATGACGATGGCCTGTCCAAAGAACACAAGCCGACTCCCCGCCAGAAGCTTGTCGACTTGATCGACGACATCAAAGAAGATCAGCTGCAACTGAACGCCGCATCGCCGGTTGACAGTCTGACCGGGGCAATCTTCTCTACTCGTGCCAAGCTGCGCGCTGACAACGAACATGCCCGCGTCGATCTGCATCTGCTGCGTACACCCATCGTCGCCACCAGCTTTGAACAGATCGCTCTGATCGAACTGGTGTACAACACCAACAGCCTGGCCGGTGCGCAAGAGAAGTTGAACGAACTGAAGCCCCAGTTCGATCTGCCAGTGTGGGAAACGCTGAACACACGTTTCTCGGACTACCTCCTGCGCGCTCTGCGTTTCCAGTTCCAGTACAACGAAATCGTGAAGTTCAACTTCAGCAAACACTACGGCAAGTTGCTGGAGAAGTTTGCAGCAGACCGCGGGGCTGATGCAGCGGCATCGTTTGCTCATCGTGTTGGTTACATTACCGACTTGGCCTGCGGTCACTTCAGCAAAGATGACGTTGCCGGGTACACCGAAGATTTGTTCGAGCACAAGGCGTTCGAATCTGAAGGTGTGACTGTACCTGTTGTATCGTTTGTCGACTTCATCGCTTTGGCGGCATTTGACGCCACGCTTGACCAGCTGGGCATCGGCAACCAGTTGGATAACTCGGAAATGGGGGTAGTGGTCAATGCAACCGACCACTCCGAACTGAATCGCTCGCTGCGTAAACTGTACGAGAACCTCGATCGTGCGGTGCCAACGCCTGCGAAGATTCGTGCTTACCTGTCCACCTCGGACAATCGCCTGGTAGAAGTACTGCCGTACGCCAACAAGACTGACGTGTTCATTCTGGCTGCGGTGTAGTCACCTAAGCGCTAAAAGCCATTCTGCTCCACAAGCAATAGGTGGCCAGGTAAGTATTCATTAATCTAACTGTTTCAAATAATAGGACGAATCCGCAGACTTCTCTTAACGGAGGTCTGTGGTCACCCAATCTTTGGGTGTTTCTTTTTTTTGTGGTGAGGACGTATTCATGAGTGATCTCATTGAAGATCTGGCATTCACACGTGTAGAAAGCGCAGAGGCTAGCTTTGAGGCTTCCAGCGTCGAGTACGAGGTTGAGATCTACCTTGAAGGTTTCGACATTGAGGAGATCAAGTCTAAGGCTGTCACACACTGCTCGCAAGAGCAATGGGGTATCTTTGTACCAAAGACTGATGCAAACGCCTCCAGCGGCTCCATACGCGTTCGTAAGAGCGTGTCTGTAGACGACGAGACCAAGTACGAACTCACCACGAAGACTTCGGCAGGTGATAGCGGAAAGAACGAACATGAGATCGATACTGACGACGTGCAGTTCGAACAGTTCAAACGGTTTGCCGATCAAGGTCTGATCAAGACTCGCTACGAGTTCCCTGGGCAGCTGGAAGGCGGTATTGACTTCACGTACGAAGTGGATGTGTTCTACAACGCTCGTGGGGAATTGGTGCCGTGGGTCAAGATTGATGCTGAGCTACCTGTGGGTACACCGTTCAATCCTGAAATGATTCCATTGACGTACACTGATCGAATCCTCATCACGCCTGAACTAAAAGGCCGTAATGAAGTCCTCGAGAAGAAGATCGCCAATCTGTACGAGAAGTACTTCCGCGCGATGAACGTTTACGTCGGTACTACTGTAGACGATGCGGCCGTGATTGCAGCTGAAGTCCCTACTGAGCAAGTGAATCAAACCGATGCGGTTACAGACGAAAACTCTGAAGCGGCATAAACGACATACAGCCCCGGCCGTGAAGCCGGGGCTGTATGCTGTCAAGGTGCTGGTTGAGCAGCGGCATCTTGTTGCTTATCAGACATCATGGTAACAGCTATCCGCAGAAGTTCAATGACATCTGAAGGTTTGCTGCCGCCACCAAGATTCAACGCCCACATTAACGCTATCACTACAATGGCTACACCGAACATCTTAAACATGAAATTGCGGTTAGCAGTCAAAGCTGCTGTGTTAGCATCCGCGGGTGACATTATCGGTATCATCGGTGTAGGTTGTGGTGGTGAAGGCGTTGGTTGCGGTACGTACGGCGATTGGCTAGGACCGATGTGTGACGTGTACACCATCTCTTGCAGTTCAGCTGTCAGAGAGTCGATAGCGCCCTGTACGTCTGATGCTTGTGCGGTGTTCGGATCCAATTGATTACCCTCAGGCAGGAACCCATTGATCAAACCAATGAGTACGTTCTCCCAAGGGAAACTGACCGCCGGGTTTTTAGCCATCAGGGCAATGGCATCCTTTACGTTCATAAGAACCCCCGGTGTGCTGTAACAGATTCAAACAAATGCGCGATCAGAGGCATCCAACGCCAGACATCTGGCTACGGCAATCCCGTCAATTGAGTGCTCGTCCAGCGCTTCCAAATCAACACCCTCCCCAGCGACGATCAAAGGATCGTCTAAGATGAACTGTCGGATGAGATCTTTATCGTTGCGGTACTTACCCTTTGGACAAACCGACTTCTTTGCTCGACCTGGTGGGATCTTGGCAAATTCAATCGTGGGGTCATACGTGTACACACGACGGTCAATCAAGTTCAGGCAAGTCGTCAGGACAGCAAACGATTGAGCATGTAGATGCATGAAAGGTGACTCACACCCCACAATGTGTGGATCGAACTCATCGAGCATCTCGTAAATGAAATCATCAATAACCAATAGACGTGCAGCCAGATTATCTCGAGCTGCGCGGATACCGGAATGTCGTTCGTAAGCTGTCTTGTCGGCCTGCACTGTTCTTGCGTGAATAACAGTGGAAACTCGTGTCATGAGATCGTGGTCGACGATAACGCCACCGACCGTGTTGCTACCGTTGTCAATACCCATGATCCGGTATTTAAACGCGTCGCCACTGAATTCTATCATGATGCGTTACGTCACCCCATCGCTAAGGTGACGTATCCTCCTTAAGTCGTAGAACCAATCGTCTCCAGAGTTGGAATGGAGGCAGTGGCCAACATCGGAACCTGGTTACCGATGTCAAAGTCCAGAGTCAGTTCCTGGCTGTTGTAATACAACGCTTTGTGATCGGCGGCGAAGCTGTAGATCTGGGTACCAATCGCTTCGATGAAGTTGATCGTACCCGCGGTGCTTTGAACCGATACTTGGCGGTCAGCCGCTGTGCAGAGACCGAACTCGGACATGATCGCGTAACGCTCATCGCCGCCGTAGATGATCTTGGCGCAGTTGACGTATTCTTCAATATCGTTCTCACTGAGAACAACGTTGATGATCGCCGAGGCAGCCAGTCTCACATCAGTGGTGGTGATCGCACCGGTGTCCGGCAGTTCAATCGCTTCAGGGAACAGATCCGAGGTCGCCGGGATGAATGGTGTCTCGATGACGGTCCCGTCTTCACGGGTGATCTTCTTCATGTTCACCGGCGCTTGGTCCGGGGAGATGTTCAGACGCAGACCGTAGTAAGCGTAGTAGTTCTGGCCGCCATGCATTTCTTCTTTGCGCAGGGCGTACTTGTTACGTGAGGCCAACGGGATGTCGTCGTTGACTGCACGCATACAGAACGGCATTGGGTGGTATTCAGCCGCATGGTTAGCGGTGTGGTCGATGATCGATGTCAGTGCGATGCCGTCTTGACCTGGCTTGTAGCGGTGACCACGGTTACCGACTGTCAAGATCTGAAGCTTGACTTGCTCACCTACCGCAGGCCGGGCGTTACCCAGGATGTCCAGACGTTCGTTCATCGTGGACTTTGCGCTGATGATCGGGTTGTGACCGAGGAGAAGGTGAATCAACAGCTTGGCGCCGTAGATGGTTGCTTGTACGGTATTCATCTTGAATCCTTAATTGGTGAATATGGCCGGAACCGAAGAGTGGTCATACGCAAGGTTGCCAGGTGTTTTACTGTCAGAGTACCGGTAAGCAATCTTGACGATGCCAGAAAGGTTCAGGCACTTCCTTCCTAACGCCACAACCATGACGAAGTTGAAAGCAGGATCTTCTACAGTATAATCCTTGCTAACAAATCCGTTATACAGCACTTGCGAGCCGTACAGGTTAAATGCCCGGTCGTTTACTTCAACACTGACCCAAGGGTCACCTGTCAACTTCCTCAACAGAGGAGCGACAACGTTGCTCTCAAACAGATACTGCCCTTCCGGTATGCCGTACAGTTGAGATTCGTACATACGACGCTCAGTGAGGATCATCTGCACATCGTCCAACTTGAACTCACCTGCTGGTACGTATAGATCAATAGGCGGACGATTGAAGTTACCGTCACTGTAGAACTGCCGCAGATCCATCAACGAATCGATCGTCGTTCCCAACAACTCCAGGGAGCGTCGGGTCAGGATCTCGATCTCACCAAAGAAGATCAGGTGTGCAGGCTTAAAGGTCATCCGGTAGTTCTGGTTGTCCAGATACGGAGGTTCAATAGGCTCTACATTGATCACTGGACCATTAGCTGGATCAAAACCCGGCAGGTCCATGTTCAGCGGTGCGTCGCTGATGTCAGTGGTGATGAGCGTCAGATCGACCAGCTCAGGTTCGATGAACAAACCGTACTGTTCAAATAACGCTGCGATCACACTGGCAGGAGTGGCTTGCTTTACATGCACAACCAAAGGCTGACCATGCATTGTTAGCTTAAGGTCCACCCGGTTGTAAGTCAAGGTCCGCTTACTGGTATCCCAGCCCGTATTCGCCGCCGCACTGACCTGAACTTGACTCAAGCCAGTTTCATTAATCAGTACAGGAGTATCGAACACCAACTGCTCAGGTTTCAGGAGGCGGTTGTTGATTCGATTGATGTAGTCGACCAGCAAAGCTTTTGACTTCTTGTCGAATCTAGAAATCGGTGGATTTGGACTTTGCTGCATCACGCATCCCTCTGCCTGATAGGCGCATAGGTCAGGCCGTTCAGCTCTGGTTTGGCAAGCACCGCAGGAAGCGGGTACTCCTCAAACACAGGCGGATAAAAGCCATTAAGAATGTTGTTAGAAAATGCATCAGCCAGTTGTAGTGAAACACCCGGCTCATTGAGCATTACTGTCGTCTGTCCGACCCACCTCAACGAATTTGGTTTAGCCTTGAGTACGAAGCTGTTAGATTCAACCAGCCCGTTCTCGAAGTCATCTTCCGTAAACGCTAACCCTGAAGCTGCTGCCATGTTGGTCAACACCCCCAGAATTGTAATCGGAGGTGTGATGTCCAAAGACATGCCAGCAAAGATCTCACTGACAGATATCCGGTTGTACCGGTAAGTCATCTGTCCGGTATAAGAGCTGTAGATAACTTCATCTATCGTATCGCGGGTTTTGATGACCACATCGGTCAGCGTTTCTGATCCAGCAACTACCACCGGATCACCTACCGTCGTAAACTCCGGCCGTAGGGTAATATTGAAGTGGTTATTGGCCATGATCAGTAATGCCACGGCGGGATCGTATTTCAATAACCGTAGCGTTTCAGACATGGTTTTATCCGTTATGTTGTTCTGCTGTACTTAACAAGGACTGTCCCGACATAAGCTAGTGATGCAGGATCGAAATTCACTGCAAGCTTAGTGGTGGTGCCTTTGTCCATCTGAGGAAAAGGCTCAGACAGAATGTCAGCAGCGGTGATTGTGCATCCCATTTGGGCCGACAACGCCGTAGCCAGTTGCGCCGTGTTGTTCAGTTGAGCACCTTGCAACTTCACAGGGAACCTGAACGTGTGATCGAACCCACGACGCTGGTAGTAAACATCCAGAGTACCCGTATAAGGAACACCCAGGAAGTTCAGCGTAAGCTTGGTGTTATCGCCCGCAGCAATCGGTCCGTTCGCCACCGGTGAACCCAGAGCGAACATGGCTGCCGTCAATTCCTGTGGAAGCGAACTTGGGTTATTCAAATTGATAAATGTCACCAACCTGCCCTTGACGTTATTACTGAAGAAGGAGATGTCAAACGGAATAGTGAACCGGTCCGCAATGATGCAAGTTGTGATGTCAATACCCAGTACATCGAGCAAGCAAGGGATCTCGCCTAACCAACGGTAAGACTCTTCGGATGCAATCAGACTCACATCCCCTAACGCTGTGAACTCGGCTGCAACAACATCGTTCTTATCCACAGGAATCTGATACGGCGCCAGAAGAGCACGGAGTACATCATCCGCGTGGATAGGTACGCCGGTCTTTACTCGACGTGAGATACCTGCCGTGAAGGTGTCGAGTCTGATCCGGTTGTACTGAAACGTGAAACTGTCAGACATCCCCCACAACTCAACAGGGGTCTTGCTTTTATCGATCGAGATCACCACAGACGTCAACGTACCGCTGACAGCTTTGGGTTTCTCGATCTTCAGATAGCTGGCCTTGAGGGGAGGCTTTAACACCTCCCCTATTTGTGCTCTTAATGCATCCACTGGATGCATCCTCAAGAGCGTTTCTGGTGCGATCATGACGTGTCCTCAAATAGACAACATGTTACTTCGTCTAGCCGGAGTCAGTGCTTCATACCCGGTGAGGGTCGTGGCAGTGATGTAGTCAGAGAGGCTATCGGTATCGATGGACTCGTAGCCCGCAATGCCGGCTTGGCGTAACGAGGCTAGATTCACAACGATTGGACGTTTGAGTATGATGCCTGGGACTTGGACTTCGATCGGATGAGGGGTTGTGCCCGTTCCGATGAGCTTGATACCCACATCGACTGGGATCTTCTGCCGAATGGATTCCTCATGGATCTCCATGTCAACCTTAACAACCGGTACATCGAGGTCCGTTCCTACCTTCTCGTACGCATCAATGTCCAGAATTTCTGGACCTGGTGTTTCGATTGGGATCAGTTGTTCGGTCAGCTCTTTAGGGATTGTAAGCTTGGGGAACTTACCGTCGATAATCTTGATGGGGCTGTCGTTGATCTGAGCGATGTACTGCACAGTGTAAGAGGACAACGCACTCATGATCCGAAGCATGGCTGCATGGATGTCGCGCAGTCTGCTGGTGTTACCCAAATCCCCGCCAGTAGCCGACTTGAAGATCTCAGTGGCAATTAACTCGTATTCCAACCGACCCATGGTGCGAGTGTCAATACCCTGGTCTGCGAGCCACAGGTCGTAGTCCTGCTCTTTCGCCAGGTCAATCTTGATGTCCATGTAGCAACGATCAATGATTGTGTGCAGTTGGCCTTCAGCGACGTAGTCGCCATTGAAGTGACGCATCTCGCGATGGCTCAACATCACCTTCTGAACCTGGACGCACATCTCACGGAACGCTTCGATGCTGACGTACGAACTGATGTCTACCTGAGTCTCCAGAATATAGTCAATGTAGTACTCCGGCACTTTCTTTCTATCTGTTGCATCCATCAGTTCCTTTTTGGTAGGAAGTGGGATACGACGCACACGGTTAGCACTCAGGACGGGGACTTGTACCAGCTCCACGTCAATAGCTTTGTTGTAAGCGTAAAGATAGAAGATGAAAGCGTTCTTGACCGACAGCTTATACACGTCACCGTTAGCCGGGTTCGTGAAGGTCACCACTGACTTGTATCGATCAAAGTGCGACAGGTAGATCCAATGGTTAAGCAATACTTCGGTCAGCGTAAACGGTTCGGAGTCAGTACGGTCGACCACGTTCGATTCCAGCACCTTGGTCTTAAGGTCTGTGAACAGAGAGTGTTGGACTTTGTAGTTCGTCTCGGTTTCGGTATCGTCACGTACGACAGGGTTATCCCTGGCGAGTGGCAATTCCATGTCCAGGACTTCACCGACCGTTTTTTTGTCGCTACCTTGAGCCGGTGGGATTCCGTTGAGCGTATCACGGTCCAATTGCACCGTAGGCACCAGGTTCTTTGACAGGTCTGTGTAATCGTGACCAATCCTGTAACCTGCTAACCCGAAACCACGATCCGTCAAGACCTTCTGGGTCAAGGTGTCGAACGTTTCGGTCCGACCGATGTTACGGTTGAGGTAGAGGATGTTGCGATAGAAGAACAGCTTTTGTTTCTTGGTCATCAGATCAAACTCAGCGCCAATCGAGCTAAAGCTTGAGAGATACTGTCTGATGTGATAACTGTGCGCTTGGTCGGTCTTACAGGCCGCCTTACGGATCAGTATGATCTCCATGGGGATCTTGCTGTACAAGACGCCCAGAAGACCAGGGTAGTAGTAGGGTTCGAACAACCGGTAGTCGGGGTTTTCCCAACGGTTGATGAAGAGCGAGATGAATTGCTGAAGAGCCGGGATCAGTTGTTGCTCGTTCGGCTCGACCAATGACTTGTCGTAAGACAGGATATTATGGTCACTTGCTGATATTGCAAGCTCGATGTCAATCGGGTTTATGATGCCGTCAATCAACATCCCTTGATCGGGGTAAGCTGCCCGCAGATCTTTGTAATACCGAGTCCCGTACGTGTACTCCTTTCGAGTCGCACGGTGGATCAGTAAGTTCTCTTGAGTAAAGTCGATGGTTTCCAACGTGTCAAGAGAAGTTACTTGCATCTTCTGTTGGCTGGGGTGGTAGGTGCCTGACAGGTTCAGGTAATACTTCCAGCTGTATGGATCGTCCACATCCACCGCGTAACCGTACGCGATCAACTTATCGTTCATGGACTTGGCTGTATAACTACTTTTAATCACGAGTGTCGCAGCAAGCTTGATGATACTCTTGATATAAAGCCTGTAATAGGCATTCATGACTAAAACCCCGATCTTAGTAGGAGAGGAGTAGATGGATAACACCAACGAGCGCGGCGCCAGTAAGGTGCGGCAGTTCAGAGATATCAGTGAAGAAGATCAACGGTTACTCGACCGTCTGGTAGTCGACCGACAAGCACCGAAGTCATCGAAGAAACACGTTGACATTACCGTACTCAACAACGTCTTTAAACGGACGCTGCGCAACGCCTCAGATATCCGCAACATCTTTACGGTGATGCCGGATCTGAACCTGCCTCGTGAAATGTTGGTGAGTGCCATCTGCGCCCCAGGTGACTTAGCCACCACGACGTTGATTATGTCTAACGGCCTGGGTGGTGGTTCCAACCCTTTGACCGCTGCCATTATCGATGCGCTGGAACAGTTCCACATTAAGGAACAGGGACTGCCAGCAAAGATTCCTGGTTGGATCGATGACGCCAAGATCATGACTGGCGCACACCCTATCATGATCATCCCCGAAGCATCGATTGACAAGATGATCCACGGTGGTGTCGAGGGTGCGTCGCTTGAGTCCATCTCCAATTACGGTGGGGAATACCAAAACGACTGGTTCGTTCCTAAAGGCCTGTTGGGACTTCAAGTACCCACCGCTGAGAAGCAGGATTACATCAGTCTGGAATCGGCATTTAGCCGGGTTAACCACGCTAAGATGGCTGAATATCATACCATCAAGGCAGCGCCGCAAGGTGCGAAGAAAACTGAAATCAAGTTACCTATCATGGTGACTGACAACATGGCCTCTTTACGTAAACCTGCTGTACAGCAGATCAAACGTGCAGGTGCCATGGAACGAGCCTACGGTACGCCGTCGCTTGAGTCACGCCGTCGTGAGCGCTTGAGTAAACAGAAAGACGAAAACAAGGTCACTAACGCCGAGATCTACTCACGTTTCTTCAAACCCCCTCAGGGTGCCAAGAAGAGTCGTCTGGAAGTAGTCCCTACGCTCAAGCAAGCGGGCGGTAAGACCTTTGGTCATCCATTGGTATATCACCTCCCTATTGAGTCGGTGATGCCTGTCTGCGTTCCTGGCGATGAAACCAACCACGTCGGCTACATTGTGATCCTGGACCAGAACGGTTACCCAGTATCATACTCCCGTAGATTGGATTATTACGAGGACTTGCGTCGTGGCGGTATGGGTGATGCAAGTGCGGTAGCGGGTGAGTTGATCCAGATGTCGAAGGAAACCCTGCAAGGGGGTATCGGCATGGCGAACGACATGCAACTGGACCGTCTGGCTCAACTGCATGGCGACATCATCGATGCTGACCTGATTGCTCGACTGAAGTCTGGTTTGATGAGCGGTGACTTTGAACTCAGCCGCAGTGAGCACGTCAACCGTCTGTTGTTCTCTCGGACCATGAAGAACCAAATGACTACCCTGCTGTACGTTCCAGCAGAGCTGTTGGTCTACTTTGCGTTCGACTACAACGAGTTTGGTATCGGTAAGTCGATCCTGGAAGACGCCAAGGCGCTTGCAGCTATGCGAGCGGCATTGAACATCGCTAACGTGGTGGGTAGTGCCAAAGCTGCTATTCCTGGTAAGAACATCAACATCAAGCTTGATCCAGATGATGGCGATCCTGTCGGTACTGCAACGTTCCTGGCTAATGAAGCAATGGCCTTGAACTATCAGGAATTCCCAATGTCGGTGTCTACACCGCAGGGGATGGCTGAGAAAATGCAGATGACTGGCTTCTCGATGAACGTGACGGGTAACCCTCGTTACCCTGAAGTCGAAACCAGTGTGACTGAGCGTGAAAGTACGTTCCGTCCTGTGGCTCAAGAGTTGTTGAGTCAACTGCGCGATGACATGACTCGGGTGTTCAGCCTGACGCCTGAGATGATCGATGGAGCTAACCAACCCGACTTCGCCACTACCGTGGTGCAGAACAGTTTAATGCTCCTCAAACGCGTCATGGTCGACCAGGGGATCGCTAACCCGCAGATCGCAGACTACGTTCGAATCTTTACGATGAACTCAGGTATCTTGATCGATAACCTGATGGACATCATCGAAGGTAACAAGAAACATCTGCCTAAAGAATACGCTGAGGATCCAGAAGGTTATCTTGAAGAGTTCCTGAATGCCTTGCAGGTTAATCTGCCAGCGCCAGAAAACGAATCGATGACCAAACAGATTGCTCAGATCAAGGAGTACTCTGATTTCCTTGATACGATCATTCCTCAGGCTTATCTGCGTGATGAGTTCCTGGATGGTTACTCGACTGAAATGCAACGTGAAGCGATGCCTACCCTGATTGCCATGTGGAAAGGCGTAGAGTTGCGTCGTTACATGCGTGATCGCGGCATGTTCCGTCAGTTGGATATCTTCGGTAACAATGAAGATGGTTCTCCAATCATGGACATGATGAAAGAAGCTCAAGGGTTTGTCGAGTCGATGCGTAACGCATTCGGCGATTATTCCAAACTGGCTTCCAAAGATGCGTTGGAAAGGAAATCTGAAAATGAAAGGTTGCGTGTACTTGATGAGAAAGCGAAAGCTTCTCTCACCTCACCTCCTCCTGAAGAAACTCCTGAAGGTGGCGCACCCACTGGCGAGTCTAATGAGTTAGGTGACGACACTAACGATTTAGGTGATGGTGGTGAAATCCCAGCAGCGCCTGAAGAGGGTGGGGAAGCTGTCGCTGAAACACCTGCTGAAGATACTCCTGCTGTGGAACCGGAAACCGATTCTGATGCGTCGTCTACTACAGACAACGTTGAAGACGATCTGGATATCCCTCCAGCACCGTAATAGAAATAGGTTGGGTAGACCTTCGGGTCTGCCTGACTTTATTTTGTTAACGTATCGTGTAATCTTTTGTAGAAGCTTTCTTCCTTATTCGGAGGAGACGTAGCAAAGCGAAGGCGACGATACACAACTGAGCGAGCGTAGCAAAGCGAACATCTCTAGTGCTTTTAGGGGGAGAGGGTTTTTATGCTGCATATTGAAAATTATTACAACCCTACATTACAAAAGTGACTGTACGTACTGGTCTCTACGGACCAGTACTAATAAACATAGCTAGCTGTAAAACCTACCTATAAAGGAAATGATCAGCCATGAACATCCGTCCAGCACTGAATGCAGCCATTGCAGGCCTGAGCCTGTACTCCGTATTCTCTGGCATCCGTGCCATGAGAAATGACTTTGAAGATTATCAGATTGCAAAAGAAGTAGAAGGGCGTGAAGCCATGCACCGGCTATTACACACTGAGGAGTCTGGTATTCTGTATCCAGACTACTTGGCACGTATCCAGCCTGCCGTGGCGTATCTGTCGAAGTTCCGTGATGAAGGTCGTCCAGACCGTCGTCAATCACGCAAGGTGTATCACAGCCAAATGGCTGGTTTGACTGACATACAGCTCGCTACTCTGTTTGCAGCAGGGTTGGCAGCTGAGCATTACGGTCTGGACTACTACGAGATCTTCAAGGAACAGAAACTGGTGTTCAAGTCGTACCAATGCCGGTATGTGTTACCTGAAGAGCTACACACCGATGCGTATGATCAATTCAAGATGTCGTTCTCGGTGGATGAGCTTATTGAAGTCGAACGTTACATTGGGAAGGTGTGTCACGACCATTCCAAGCGACCGATCTGTAAGTTCATCGTGAAACACAAAGCGCAAATCCTTGACGAACTGCGTTACCTGCATTCGGCAGCGGTTGAATCCGATCGCGCGCCTGAGGTGGCCGTCGTCGCTTAAACCACTTAGGAGAGTTACCCATGTTGGAACTGTTACAGACTGACGCTAGCAATAACACTCTCGCAGAGACAGAAGTACATCTGCGGGTCGGGAGGACACTGGCTAACGTATTGAAGCATCCAGTGACCGGCGTGCAAGTCCAAGAGTTCTTGTCAGAACTGCTAAGTGAGCATGCACTGACAGTGGTTAGATCTCCTAAGCCTTAACGGCATATGGTCCCTGGGATTTCCCAGGGACCATACACTTCTTTTTTTTGTTTCAGTTACGCAACCAATCGCAGCACGGTGTTGTACAGCGCAGCACGTTCAACAGCAGCGTCTGCGGTCTTACCTGCGCTACCTGTGTTCACGATGCTACTGACGTTGTTGATGTCGCCTTTGTCAGCGTACGCAAAGCAACCACGTGTGGAGAAGAACCAAGCCGCCGACAGGGACGCGTAAGCAGGCTCTTCCAGCTTCTCTGGATTGGCTATAAGGTCTACACCAATCGCCTCACCACACTTACCGTAGTTGTACCTGCCGGTAGTTTGGATGTCGCCACGCCCACGGAACTTCCAACCATCACCTGGTTCAGTGTTACCCAGATTCTTCGCACCCCATTCACCGCCGTAAATGCAGTTAGCGATCGCTTCCTTGTTGGCCTTCTGACCCGTTGCGTCATTACGCCCGTACTTGCGAGCATCTGCTTCACTAATGCGGTGACGTCCAAACTTGGACAGCAGCACTTCGACCCGGTAGTTGAGGTTTTCAACACGGGACGTGAACTTACCGGACTCGTGAGCACATTGCGCCAGGTACGCAGAGATACGTTTTGGCGTATTGATCTGGAACTTGGCCATGGCGGCGTTGATTGCATCAACCAACTGGTCAGGTTTTGGTGCTGTTGGAAAGGCCTTTACCAATTGCTCTTTCGTGATACCCATGATGCAACTCCAGATCAGACGGTTCTGAGGACGTTCAACGCTACCCGCACAGGATCGAATGCGGTGAGGGGAAGATTGTCTTCGTCGATGTGTTTTGAAACATTGTTACGAGTGTAGTCAATCCCCAGGTTCATTGAAGAACGAACCAAGGGTTGACCATTGACAGCGTTGTACGTCGCGGTCAGCTCTACTGCGTCCAAACCGGCAAAACTACCCATCGTCTGTACGAAGGTCTTGGCTTGGTTGTCGATCAGGTCTTTCTCAGCTTGGGTGAGTTTGATTCCACCCGAAGCGTACCAGGTCAAGTAACTGCCAATTGCCCAATACTCAGCCACGATAGGATCGAGCACAGAGCCGCGTGAGAGCGTATCGAACCAAACAGTACCGTCTGGTGCCTTAACTACCGTACCCGCCGCATACTGCGCGGCAGTGACTGGCTTGACCTTGTATTGCATGACCTGGTATTCCAACACACCCACGGCGGCTGAAGGACCTTGGCAAACAGTACGAACTGCATGGATGCGTCCGAACTTGTATTCGCCCGTAGAACGTAACACGAACAGTCCACGATCCAAACCGGTGTACGGATTAGTGGACTGCACGTTGGTAGGGACTTCTGGTACTGGCTGTGTCATCGTAGACTCCGGTATTACTAGGGATTCCAAGCAGTCGTCAGTTTCACTGGTGCGGTGTAAGTCCCACCGGTAAGAGGGATAGCCGAACCAACAGGTTGACCGCTCAGGCGGAACGAGTCAACTCGTACCACACTTGAGATCAGTTTACTAACGATACCGGAGGCATTGGTAGTGCATCGTCCGATGAACATGACCGACACTGACTCAGGAGGAGAATCCGACCGAGCTTCGTAATTGATCAATCCGAACTGCGTCCGCACATAAACGTTGAACGTCTTGTTTGCAGGCGCAGTATCAAGGGTACGTAAGTCGATCGCTTGAGCTGGCAGATTATACACCGTACCAGACAACGCACATTGAATCGCAACGTTGCACGAAAGAATCCAACCGGACGCCGACCAAGCTGCATCAATCTGAGCATCGGTCAACTCATCCAACACACCGTAGTGCGAGATAGGTAGAACGGCGTTGGGTACTTTGTTATCCAACTTAGCCCTGACTTGCGTCTCAGTATAGGAACCATGAGTGTTCATGGTCTCTTGGTGCGGGTTGTCCTTACGTGCGATGTGGGCTGCTAGATCATCACGGGCTGGTTTGAGCAACCCGGTCCAATCATAAGTGCCGATCAAACTTGCGTCATCAGACTCATCAGGTGGTGTCCGATGTTTCTTCAGAAGTCTGATGACCTCTGCGTGATACGCTGCAAAGGTTTTAGTCACCAACCTGTATTTAGCTGTAACAGGACCTGCCATGTTAATCTCCTTAGCCGATCCAGTTGGTGTTGATAGAACCTGGAGCAGCTTGCGAGCCAGTGGACATTGGAATGCCGCGCCCGCGCGGTGTGCTTGTCAATCGACCAGTCCCCAAGAATACGCCTGGAATCATCGTCACTGACCATACCCCACTTGCTACCGTGATAATGCCAGCCAGGAATTTAGTGGCGGTCTCACTGTCGTCAGCTTCAACGGTTAATGATACCACCCGCCCAGGTTGAGCGCCTGCAACGTTGAGTTTCAAATACAACGTTGCAGTGCCCGTCAAAGCCAACACCGCTCTAGGTACCACCAGATCCCGACCCCGGTAAATCATCGAGGACGCGTTGACCGTCAACGTCGTACCGCTAATCGCCCCGATGAACGAGGGGATTTTGCTGATGGTCAATGCATCCTTCTTGAAGTACGCCCCAGCTTGCTGCTCGTACGCAGTGGCAGATATACCGCCAAGCTGCGCAAGAGTTTCTGTGTGGGGATTGTTACGGTTATCCTCGTGGGTCTTGACTTCACCCGCAATGATGGCGATGAGGTCGGCCAATGAATAGCCATTAATCTCCAGCGAGTTAAGAACGTGCGCCACGTTTTTGAACTGGAGTGCAAGCACTCGTTTTATCTCATCCACGTACTTGTCGAACTGGGTAGCAAGATTACTCTCCAGTTCTTCTTCGGTAGGACCTGTCGGATCAGCCATAACTTATTTCCAGTTGAGTTTACCAGACGTGTTTGGAGTACCCGAAGTCAGCGGGATGCCCGAGCCTTGTGAGTTACGTGCCAATACCGCGTCACCGATAGCTACTCGTTTCTCAGCAACAATCTGCTGGATACCTTCGGTAGTCGTGGTAACGTAGCCGATATACAACGAACTATCGGCAGTTGGAGCAACAGTACTACTCGCCACAACCTGATACGAAATCACATCACCACGTCGAACTAGCCAAATGTAGAAGGTTTTGTTCGCATCAGTCCCAGGTGTCAGATTGTAGGTCAGTGTGTCCACTTGGACATATAGACCGTTCATCATTGCAGGAGTGACGTCCGAGAAATAAATCGTCCAGGCACTCACGATTTTCTGTGAGACAATGACGATCGATTTTGCCGGATCAGCCAGTGCGGCGTAGAGGTCGGTGTTAGGATCCCCGGTGATCGGTTGGGTCGTGCAGGCTAACGTCCCGATCAACTTGGTCCCGGCATCGATCTGGTAACGCAGGAACTCAGAACACAAGACCAGGTACATGCCACGGTTCGGGAAGTTCAACCAACCTGCCGGCGCAGCGACGTAGTAGTTCCAGAGAGGACTTCCCACGAAGTTGAATTTACCGGTCGATGCCACGTATGTCGCAGCTGCAATCACAGCTTCAGCATCACCAAAGATACTGTAAACCAGACTCGGTGATAACCCCAACGCAAACCCACCCGCCACTCGACGAATGGCGCTTTGACCCACTTGGATCGTACCGATAATGGCAAGACCATTATTCCCAGCGGTAGGTATGGCAACAGCGCCGAACGATCCAGAAACGATCGAAGCGGCCGTCACGTTTTGTCGAGATCCACTGATGTTGAGCGCGTAGAGGGCCAACCATGCTGACCGGTCGTTGCGGATGAAAGATACAGTCGCAAATGCAGGCATGTCACTATACAGCTGCGGCACGCTTACTTCGATTTCAAGATTGGACAGCGAGGCGTAAAGTGCATAACCCTTACTAGCCAGGTCGTTAACAATCTGCGTGCGCAAGGTATTGATCAGCGCCGCAGGGAAAGTCACAGTACCAGTCGGGGTGATGTTCGCATCGATTTTCTGACTGCGAGTAGTCGGTAAGGCCGATGCGAACCGCGCGAGGCTAGACCAACCGCCCGATGCCGGATCACCTTCGTTCAATCCCGCGTAGATTAAATCGTTGTTCTGCCCCAGGTCCATGAAGAATTTGCGGTCTACCGTTGGGTTGAAACCTTTGAACCCGAATGCCCCACTGATGGAGTCATATTGGTAAGTCCCGTTACCTTCCAATGCCGCCCGTACTGCGAACCCACTGAACTCACCCAGACGGGTGTTATCGTTCTTCACCGTAACGACGTTATCGCCGATGTTACCTGCGCAGGAGAACGACTGAGACAACGCACTACCGAATCGACCAGCGAAACCATTACGCAACACCTCGGCAGGACGCACATCACCATTCATGACTGAACGATAATTGGTGTTGGCTGGATACTTGTACCGTGTCAGGAATCGTTGGGTGTAATAAGTGGTTGTGTCAAACGTCCACATCTGGTTGAACTTGGTGCTGTATAGCGCGATGTTAGCTTGCCCACCAATCGATCCGTACCAATTCTTGTAGTAGCCACTGTTCCCGAGGTTCTGACCATCAGTGTCTAAATGCAAGGCCTGGCCACGAGACCAGTAGAAATCAACACTGTCGTACCGCACCGCCACTTTAGAGTTGTGGTAGATCGCGACGTCGATTACTTTGGAATCGGTGATCTCAAAGTTGAAGGCTGCGTAAAAACCAATTTGCTGAGACGCCTTGTCTGTCGGGTCGAGCGTTAACCAGGGCAAAAACGTGACGTATACGTTACCAGCGTCGTTGACGTGTACTGTCAGCGCTCCGGTACCGTTTGACAGACCTTGGACAACTTCAAACGCATTACCGCTGCGGTTAAGCATATCCCGGACGTTGTCGAACAGTTGAATGTCGTCACGAGCTACGACGCCGGCAGAGCCGCGGTTGATCGACCAGCCAACAACCCGCTCGGGGGCCACATACACACCCGAGATAAAGTTAGCCAATGGAACACGATAAACACGAAACGCCAATGCAGGTGCTGCAACAGTGAGCGTATTGATCAGGATGTAGACGTACCCATTCTTGATGTAAGCCGTGGGAACGTTAGCCGTGGCGGTGCCTTCAATGAAGGTGTTGAAAATGCCGTTCTCTGGGATGATGATCCCAGTGTGTTTGGTCTGATCGAAGGTGTTGTTCGTCAGCGACATGAAGTAGCCGTTGAACTTACCGTCCGACTTGTTTACCAACCGCCCAATGATAATTTGCTGGGTGGCGTTGAGAATGCAGAAACCTTGTCGATCCGAGGGGAAAAACGCAGGTTGGTACTTGGTGTTCGTGGTTACAATGTGGCTGGTAAAGTCTAGTTGGTTACCCGCATCGCGCATGTAAGAATAGTACAAACCTGCACTGTCGCCGTCGGTACCCGAACGCAACATCACCAACGTACCGTTGTCTTCCAACATCACCGCAACGTTACCGTAAGGAGACGCCGAGCTACCTGATTCAAACGAACCAGTGATGCCAGGCGGCAGATACTCACGGTCACCGTAGAACGAAAACGGCACGCCGCTGTTGTTATCCAGCAGTTGATCCAGTCTGCTGTCGAACTCAGGACCTGTATAGGTCCCGATAGAAGCCAGGCTCGCTTGGTGGATGTTCTGCGCTAACTTCGACGTGTGTTTAGTGACTTCGCCACGCAGGATAGCGATGACTTGAGCTGGAGTTTGACCTTCTAGCTTATCGGACACGTCGGCATGTTCGGCATTACCACCTGTCTTCGACAAGGCCTTTTCAAACTCGACCTTGAAGTCAGTCATTTTCTGCTTAATGTTAGCAATGGTACTTGATACCGACATTGCTCAAACTCCCGCTAAATCAATTATTGAATTGCTGCCAGTTCTACTGCACCTGCTGCGAAACAATCGGCCAGGGATGTGCAGAACGAATCCATGGCAACAAAGCGCTTGTTGATCTGTTCCAACAGTAACGCTCTGGAAGCGGCGTCACCTTCACGGATAGCCGCGGCTACGTCGGCGTTGGATTCGACAACATACTTCATACCGTACAGATCGTAAGCATCATGCAAGTGAGGCGATGGAACGAACTGGGAAGGAACCCCAATCAGATCACCCCAAGCGACTGGACGTTCGTCATTCTGCAAAGCTTCAAGCGCTTGGATGATGGCGTACTTGGAATACGAGAACTCACCACCGACCATCTGCGCACTGAAGAGCAGCGTTGTGCTGACGTCCAGGTTGCTGACTTGCACAGCGGTGTAAACAGCTTGACCTGTACGATCAGCCGCTTCCTTGTAATAGTGAACCAGTTTGTAGTCATCGATCGGTTTGAGAGTCTTACCGCTGACAACATCAACCAGTACAACACTACCACCAAAGAACGGACCGTAGTTGGCGCAGAAGATTCGGCCCTTACGAGTTCCGATCGTGTGTGCTTCGTTAATGACCTTGTTAGCCGCGCTGGTACCCAACAGGTCCAGCGGATACTTGAAAATTGTGTCTGCCATTACAGATATCCCAAATTGGTGAACTTGGCGTTCAGAAGATTACGACACCCAGCCCGAAGGGAGTGTGTTAGCTGATGTCGGGTTGTTACCCACAGCCGGAATAGCTGAGCCTTTGGGAGTCACCGAAATTCGGTAGTTATCCAGACGGCTAACCTTGCTGATATTCACAGCAGTAATAGCGCTAGCGCCCGTGACGACAGTACCCAAGAACATCCGTGAACTGGTCTCAACCAATTCAGTGGCCGAAACCAGATACGTGGCAACTGTACCGTTCCACTTCAAGTAGACGAAGAACGTCTTGTTGGAAGCAGGGGAGGAGATAGTTGCCAGATCAATATCAATGATCGGGGCCGTACGCACATACCCCGCCATGGCCACGGGAATCACACCCGTGAACTTGAGGACGAACGCCGCAGATGAGATCGGCAATGCAGCTGTAGTGAAATCCCCGTATCGATAGAACGGCAATACACCTTCAGGGATACGTCGAACCAACGCGTCCACAACAGCCTCGCGTTCTATGCTGCCAACATCAGCAGCAGTCGTCCCATGCGCGTTTACCTGGGCAATGTGAGCTGTTGTGGTATCGGTAGCAGCCTTAACCAAAGTCGTGGCTGTAACGGTGCCTATCAAGGATGCGTTCGCAGACGCTAGGGCTGTCGCAGGCTTCTTCTGCACAGCAGCGAGGAGTGTGGTCCTCAATCGGTTGAACTTACTTTCCATCTGCGCGATGAGTTGATCAAACGCTGCACTCATGTGAAATACTCCTGATCAACTTTTCCAGCTGGCGTCTAATGCCGCCGGTGCTGTAGGTAGACCAGTGGTGACTGGAATGGAACTACCGCGCCCAGTTGCGGACAGTCGATAATTGTCGAGTTTGGTTACTTTCTCAAGCAGTACCGATGAGATCGCACTGATTGACGTCACCACCTGACCGATATAGATCTGAGTAGCGGATTCCACCAAGTACGTTTCACTGAACAGATAGCTGGCCACGTTATTGCTGACCACCGCGTACGCGTACAGTCGCTTACTGGCGTTCAACACAATCGACTGCGCGGGCAGTAAGTAATAACTTCCCCAACACAGAAACGGAATGGCCTGAGTAAATGTCAATGTCAAGCCGCTGCTCGTCACTGGCAAAGCCGCAGCATCCAGTGTCCCGTATTGCGTCACTGGCAAACCACCCTGGAGAGCCTTAGGCGCTAAAAGCGCATTGACTTCAGCAGGGGTGGGTGCGTTGAGCAGTACTGGTGTTAACTTGTGTGGGTTGTTGACAGCATTGTTGTGGGGTGTCATCGGAGCATCAGCGTCCGTCTTCATCTGAGCCGGTGTACGGTTGTTCAAAGCTGTACTGTTATCCGACGTCCCCACCCGAGGGGCAGGGCGTGTCAAGATGCGAGTGATCTGATTGGTGAAGGATTTAATCTCCACCTTCAGATTCTCCAGCCTCACTTGGAGGTCTGTCGCCATTACATCAACTCCATTCTAGAGGTTTGGCGGAACTCGGATTACCTACCGATACTGGAATAGCTGAGCCTACAGATGTTGCACTGAGGCGAGCGTTACCGAGGCGAGTTACCTTTTCCACATTAATCGACGTGATCCCTTGACTGTCTGTTGTCAGTTGACCGAGATACATGTTGATGTTGGACTCAGCGGACGCAGCCAACTCGACTTTGTACGACGCAACGTTACCAACCAGGCGGGCGTAGATGTAGAACGTTTTGTTAGCAGGATCCGATGTAACCGTTTTAAGGTCCACACTGGTTACCGGCATTGCAAAATACTTCCCGTTCAACACTAACGGAGTCTCTTCGGAGAAATAAACCGAATAACCTTCCGGCACATCCTGCGCTGCCAATACAGTCCATGCCGATTGAGGAGCCACCGTCGCTCCAGTCAACGCATCAAACTCGCTGTCGGTAGTAGCCAACCGTTGATGGATTAGCTTAGCCGCATCATCGCCGTATCCAGCCGCCCCATATGTCGCGTAACACACACCAAACCCAAGTTGCGGGTGTGCGAAGAAGTTACGTGACTGACCGTAGTTGTTAAAACCACGATATTTATAAGCTGCATCCGTCACGAAATTACCGGTTGCTTTCTCTACCCGGAACATGAATGACATCAGCGCATTCGTACCAGTGCCATTTGCGTTAGCGCATGACGTAATCCCGACCAACCAGGATGTTGCCGTTGCGTAGATCGCAACGTTACCACCCAGACGTAGATTAGCAGCCTGAGGACCTACAGTAAGGCCAATCCCGATAGTGGTGTTGAGCATTGGACCAATGCCGTTGGCCAACGTTACCGCCGATATGTTGCCACTTGCATCGTAGGTGACGTTTACTTTAGCAATCGAGAAATAAATGTTCCGGTCAGTACTGCAAAATGCATACACCACAAACGGAGGACAACCATTCCTCGGAATAATCAACTCGATGTATTGGTTAAGCGAAGTCTTATTAAGTGCCGCCTCAGCCGCCGCCTGGTACGCGGAGCAGATCGATTGCATCACCGTTTCAGTTACGGTGACTGTTCCTGTTTGCGTCAGATCAAAGTTCAAACGCTCTGCGCCTGACAGCTTGATGCTTCTGCTGACAAACCGTAGACCAGTCAATGAAACATTCGATCCATCAACTTCATTCACCGTACCTGTGAATGGAACTTCGGAGATACCATCGTCCATCAGATATCTACGGAATGTTGAAGGACGGTAACCGACCAGATCTGACAGGTAGATTGATTTGTAAGTGTAGTTGGGACTACCTTCCAACAGGGTCTGTGCGAAGGCTTTTCTGAACGACGCGTCACCCTGACCATCACTCATTAGAATCAGTTTGTTAGGACCCAGTAACATAGGCGTAACCAAGTTACTACCCAATGCTGACCCAAACTGAGGATTCTGCACAACACTACGCACCATCGTCGTACGGGCAGACGTGGCTTTCAACGCATCGAACTTGTTGGTCCAGCCTGTAACTTTACCGTGCTCGGTTATAACCGTGTCGATGGTGTTTCTGATCATGATGCGGAACACGTTACCACTTTCATCGAAGACGTAGTTGGAACGTTGTTGACTTGCCGACATCAGTGCGTCTAAAGAACTTGCTGCGAACACAGGACCTGCGTACATGGTCGAAGTATCCACCACCGTACTTTGGGTGTCGTAACCAGAATCCAATGTAGCTGTTTTGGTCACAGGGTCGTAAGTCCAGCTCACCGCCCAGGTCGCAACAATTGCGTTATTCGCACTGGCGTAACGACAAGTGGCCCACATTTTGGTGCGGATAAGCCCTGCGGCGTTGGCAGCGGAGACCAGAGTAGGGGGTTGGTAATAGAACAGGTTCAAAGATGTAAACGAACCTGACCACAACACCATGGGATTCAACGCAGCATTGTTACTTGAGCCGATATCACACAGGTGGATAGCGTCTTTGGTGTATGTGATTCCATTAAAGCCTTTGGTTGTAATCCCTGTGACTTTAGTTAGGGTAACATTCCCGCCGTTCAAACCAGCCAGCGTTGCTACTGGCACGGTATAAACGTTGAACTCAATTGCAGTGTTGCCTGCGGCGGTGTAGGTCACGCCGAAGAAATAAACGGTATCCCCAATGACGAAGGCCTCGCCAATGCCGTTACCCAACGCTGCGTACTGTGCGGCAGTCAAAATACCACCAGTGTGGTAACGGTCGTCGTATGTTCCGTTGGTGAGCGACATGAAGAAGTCGCCTGCCACACCGTTAGCATTTTGCAGACGACCTATCAACACGGTTGATGAGGTGGCGATGATGTCAGACGCAGTGTACCCTGCGGGGAAATATGACGGTTGGTATCGACGGTTGGTTTTGATACTTTGACGGTCGGAATACAACGCCGCATCACGCATGTAAGCGTAATAGACACCTTTAGTCGAACCATTCGTACCGTTACGCAGATACACCAACGTACCGTCGTCTTCTACAAACCCGCCACTTGCCCGATAGGCCACGGCAGTAGTCCCTGATTCAAACGAACCCGAGACCCCAGGTGGTAGGTAACCGGAGCTGCCATACCGCGAGACAGGAACGACGCCTTCAGGCAGCAGCGTGTTCAACGAGGCATTGAATGCAGTGAGGCTTTGAACACCAATCTGAGCTGCGGTCTCACCATGAGCTGCGCCCGTCTTAGCGACGTGAGTGTCGGTGACGGCGCGGACGCTGGCTGTCAGTTGACTCAAATTCAGATTACCCACTTTCAAGGCAACATCTGCCAAGGTCGAGGTCTTGCGCTTACTCTTGCAAACTTGAGTCGTCAGCGTGAACAATCTTGAGATTGCTGCTTTCTGCTCAGCAATACGTTCAGATAAACTCATGGTTGAGATCCTTAGAAACTTAAATGGCTTCCAGCTGATCGCCTGCCGCTGTGTAGGAATCGGTCATGCTGGTGACCAAATGTTCGATATCGTCAGCCGATACGCCGAAGCCCAACGCTTCCAACTTCGCGTCTACTTCATCGGCGGTGTAGAACTCCGACAGCAGGATAGGTGGGTTATCCAGGAACGTCTGGGTCTTCTCACGAATCGCTGCCGCTACGTCGTACGTGGCGATGACGACTTCATTCATCCCGGTGACGTCAGTCGCAGGGTGGCCGTGAGGTAGAGGTGGGAACGTTTCAGGCTTGTCGCTGACCAGCTCGTAGCTGACCGAACGTGGGTCGACCAAACGATTCGACAGGATCTCGAGGATCGTGTTCTCGTCCAGTGTCCAGGTACCGCCAAGTGTTTGGTATTCGGTGAATTCGATCTGACCAGCGAGCGCTCGGTCGTAGAACAGAATACTGGCGTAGATACCACCCTTCACGTTCTCGACTTCAAAGCTTGCCTGGATAAAACGGTGACCTGGCGCCCAGTCCGTACCACGCACCAACATACGCCCAGTCGTGGTATGTTTGATCTTCATCGAATCGCGGAAGAACGGTGTAGCAAATGGGATGACAAAATGGAAGTTGATCTCTCCATCGTTATCTTCAGGTGCAGGCGGTGGATTGAGTGTCTGTTTTTCACCTACGACTTTGTTAGTGGCCGCAGCCCCAGTCAGGTCAAGCGGATAAAGATAGGCTGTTACGTCTGTGGTGGCCATCATAGGTCTCCATTAAAATATGGGACTCAGCGTGTATAACCTAAGACGCTGAGCATATCATTTTTCGATGAGGTGCAGTATGTATACCTGCGTAAGAGCAATTGTTTGCCCACGTGGCGTAAACGCAAGATTCAGCGAGACGCAGGTGGGTGGCATCGCAGTACGTGACCTCCTCACTCAGAACATGTCCGTACAGTTGGTGTTGAAACATCCTGCAATTAATCACGAGGTAGGTTTGAACCTCACCACTGTCGCTGATTTGATCTACAGCATCAGACCCGACATTACGGTGAACGACTGGTTGTTTGCATTGGGGAATAAAACCCTCCCCACAACCGACACGGTCTTGAAGAAGACGGTCAGTCTGATTCGTTACAACGATGCGTTCATGGCAGGGTATCACTTGAACCGTCAACATCCTTTGGCAGCAGCTGATTCGCAGCTACCTGATTCAGAATTGACTGACATCCTGATGACCAAGAATGGGATCACGTACAAAGAGCTTTATGAAAGCTGCCTGATCTCCGTCAACGGTCTTCTACACTTGACTGATTATTCCACACGTGGACTTCGGGTCAAGGACGCAGGGCAGTCAGTGCGGTATGCCAACAAGAACTCGATCGGCATGATCAGTTTCCGGGAAGTGGGCAAGTTGAGCTTCTTTCCTATTAAAGGAGATTCGCTCAAACCGTTCGCTACCGATGCGCCCCTGAAGAATGGGTTCACCATTTCTCTTCCCAATGTCGATCTGTCAAACAAGATCGCAATGTTGTCAATTGGCGGTGTATTACATTTTGCCGATGACTGTTACCGCGTGACAGGCGATCATTCGATCCTGGTCGAATGGTGGAAGATTCCATTCGCTCATCGGTACTTTGACGCCGAACCTTTTATCGACATGCGGACCTTCGAAGCCACGTTGGTGCGTAACCCACGTCACGGCAGCGCCTTGGACCTTGACCAAGCCATGACCGATGCATCTATCCGTGCCTACATGGAGCTGTCGCAAACATTCCTGATCCTGCTTGAGGCAGACCACTTCTATTACGAACGTCACGCCACAGAGATGACAGGGCTGCAAGGGCGGTACTACTCATACGAGCGGCCTGACCTACCTCTGCAACTGGAGAATGGTTTCCTTCCACCGTACGTGGCTACACCTGAGAATGGCGTTTACGTGATTGCTCTGGACGACAACCTGATTCCCCGTTATGTCCATGACACCAAGCCAATTACTGACGATCATTACTTCAACAAAGCTAAACGTTCGTCTCGTCCCGGTTACTATTCAGCAGGGTATCTGTTGGAGATGGGGCGTGAGTATTTGAGCGCCTAAACAAAATAGAATGCCAGGAGGTCACCCTCCTGGCTCTATGCTGTTAGAAAGGTAGATCAAACCACGGATTACCGTTGGCTTCATGACTACACGTAGCCCGGTTACCCGTTCGGACCACAGGTATTCCGTTCCATGTCATCCAACCAGATCCTTCAGCCATCACAGGCCCTGCGTGAGCGCCCGTACCGTGCCCAGCAACGCCGTCCCCTAACAAGGAGATAGGTTTGCCGAAGATGGTCCATGGGATAGCTCCAGGGCCTGTGATGACACCACCAGCGATCGATTCGCTAACCAGTGAAATAGCAACCATTATGTCGACCCTTGGAAACGAGGTGTTTTAAGAGTAGTGAGTGCCGAAGTCCACGTCTGCTTCGTACCACCCACCGTAATACTGGCCAGAGTACCAGCGTCCATCAACAGTTGTTTACCCGCAGAGATCTTGATGTCGCGCACAGCTTTAGCCATGATGTCTTGCGGGGCGTACATGTTGATGTCTTTCTGATCCAGCTTGACGAACGTACCTTTACTGTTCTGCAAATGAATCAGGTTCAACTTACTGACCAGATTGATGAAGTTACCAATGTCGTCAGTCAGCGTGAACTCACCTACAGCGAAGTCAAAGAACATTTCGTACAGGTAAGGTTCACCGTTAGCCTTGCACGACCGGAACGCCAACTTCTTGCTATGACTGGAGAATTCGAACCAGTACATGTTGTCAGTATTTAGAACGGTGGACTTCTCGTCCTTAGTAGCGCTGATACCGAAGACGATGGTTTCCAGCTTACGCAGGTTATCGTCAAGCCCCAACGTGGACCAGTAATACTTGTCATTGTCCGCCACTTGCCACAACTGGATACGCTCACCACGACGCACATCGGGTGCTGTCAGGCGATTACTACCCATTGGTAGCCAAAAGGCTCTGAGGGTGTTATCACTGATGATCCCGCCCTGAACTTCAACGTCGTTGAGGTCCTTGGTCTTAAATTGCATCTGTTCCGGGTTACTGGTGACCTCACCATCGCGCATGGTCGACCATTCAGTGGGGAACCAAGCGATCTCTTTAGATTGAAGATCCTTGTTCTCCGCAACCATGCCCAGCGCTACAGGTCTGAAAACAGAAACATCCATGGGGACTCCTGGAGTGTAATTTAACGAAGTAGCCTAATGTTACAGCCGAATGACCAAGGAGTCATCCAGAGATGTTTTTCGAATATATTAAGATGGTGGGATGTAACCGAACTTCCTTGAACGGGAAGAACGAGATTGTCATCCGACCTACCAGTAAGACCCAGATGGTTCTTGGTACCAACTCAAGTGGTAAGTCCAGTCTCATCGAGATTGCATTCTCGCCTTTACCACCCGATGAGAAGTGGTTTGACAAGCCTGGCTCCTTGGAGCAGACCATCAGTCATAAAGGCCGGGTTTACAAACTCGTCTCACGCTTTGGTGAGAAGAATTCTTACTCTTTCATAGTAGATGGCGGGGAAAACCTGAACAAAGGTCGTAACGTCACGATGCAGTTGGAGTTGGTCAAAGAGTACTTCGGCTACACCAAAGACATCCACGCATTCCTGACTGGCCGTGTGAAGTTCACCACCATGAACTCCAAGCAGCGTCAGGACTGGATCAGCCGTTTCTCAGCGGTAGACTTCAGCTTTGCGTTCTCGGTCTACAATCGTTTCAAACGTGAACTCACGGCAAACAACAACATCGCAACCTACCTCACCAAACAGTTGAATGATGCACGTCAGCGTCTGATGGATCCGGTTGATATCACAGCCATGCGTATAAAGGCTGATGAGGCTCATGAAACACTTGAGCTGTTGATGCGTGAACCACGCCATGGGCAAAGTGCATTGAGCGATGAAGACCTGGCTCAATTAGTTGAGACTTCGTTGGATCAACTCAGCCACTTTATCATGACCGAGTATCCGTACACCGAGAACGTCGGTGATCTGGAAGGTCTGGTCAATCTGCGTGCTAATGCCGAGATGTCACTACACCAACTGCAAGGTGAGTTGAAGGCACGCGGTGAACGTCTGTCCGATTGCGAGCATAAGAAGCAGCGGATGGAAGCATTGGGGCAATACAGTCCTGAAGAGCTACAAGCTTCCATGGACTCCATCAAGGCGATGTTAGACGCTATCCCACCACAAGTGAGCGAAGTACCTCCAAGTCTCTTGCGTGACCATCAGAAGGTCATCAACGAGCTACGTCCGATCATTGGTAAACTCGGTGCGGTACGTAAGACCAACAACGACGTCATGGAGGTTAACAACCGTCTCCTGGAGCGTAAGTTGATGTTGGGTCGCTACATGGGTGCGGTGGAAGACTTCACTCGACAGATCCATCAGATCCATCAATGTGAAGTGGTGTCCTGCCCTTCCTGCAAGACTGAGTTCAAACCCGGTATCGAACCCGGTAAGCTTGAAGAACTGGAATCTCGCATGGGGAAAGGTCAAGCGCTGATCAATGAGCTGGAAGCTGAAGTCGATCACATCGACGAAGAGTTTCAAAGCACTGCGCACATTGCTTCGGTTTATGCCGAACTGGATCAAGTGCGTGAACGTTACCAGAACGTGTGTCCTGGGTTGTTTCAATACCTGGACACATTCGGCTGGACAAAGCTGGGTCGTGGCTTGAACGAGAAGATAGCCCTGTTCGCTAAGGACTGTGACCGTCAGGAAGACCGCGATCAGAAGCAGCGTCAATATGACACGTTGAAGTCACGGCTCGATCAGGTAAAAGCCGAAGCTGGCCAAACCGTGCAAGTGATCGAAGACTACAAAGCAGCGCTTGAAGATTACAACGCCTTGTACCTGGTCCATCAGAAAGCCAGCGGCCGTAAACAAGGTCTGGATAAGGCATTGTTGAGTTGGCAGAAGTACATCGACCTGTTTGAACGCTCTGAGCAACTGTACGAGAACTTACGATGTGAGATGATCAACTACTGCAATCATCAAGGTGACTTGATGGTCGATGAAATGATCAAGAAGACCAAAGTTACCATGGGTGTTCTTGAATCAGCGTTGGCAGAGAATGATCAGAACCTTAATATCGTCCAGGACTTGGAAGCCCAGGTCAAGAGAGCACGGATTGAGGAAGAGTCACGTCGTGTTCTGGTAGAAGCTTTGTCTCCCAAGACTGGGTTGATTGCAGAGCAGATCACTGCGCAGATGTCATCGATTGTGGGTGCGGTTAACCAGATGATCAAACGCGTGTGGGGATATCCGTTGTTCATCAAGTCAGGTGATCCTGAAGATACCGAGATGGACTACAAACTTCCCGTAGTGGTCGACGGTAAAGAACGTGCAGACATTGCCGTGGGTAGCAGTTCAGTTAAGGACGTCGTTGATCAGGCGTTTCGTTGGACAGGTTACTACTGCATGAACCTGACCGACTATCCGTTGTTCCTGGATGAGTTCGGTTCAACCTTTGATGAAGCGCACCGTCACAACCTGATTCCGTTGATCAAGGATCTGGTAGACGATGCTCGGTTCTCTCAGGTGTTGATGATCAGTCACTCGTTGGATGGACAGACGTCTTTCCCAATGTCACAGACCATCATTCTCGATGATCGTAATATCAACTACCCGCATGCTTACAATCAACACGTGGAGTTCGCTTAGCATACAGGGCGGGGAAACCCGCCCTGTATGCTACCCAACTAACTTACAATCACACATTCTCTTATCGAACCTCAATACCAAACCCGTGGAGGGTACGCTGTGAATAAGCATGAACTCAAAGTGATGTACTTGAAATTCTTAAAGGATACAGGGCTACGTGTGGAAGAAGTTGCGTTGGGGTTCGGTGGCGCGTTAGTGATGATGGGTCTACGTGATGAGACCAGTGATCTGGATCTGGATATTCCTGAATGGCGTTATCAGTTGTTCAAAGTTAATGAGTATCCGATCCACACCACGCCTATCGGTGAGTGCATGGATTACAACGGGTTCATCTCGGTGCATCGATCCACTTCGCAAGATTGCGTTTACATCGAAGGGGTGCGCGTGTACAGCCCCATGTTGCTGTTAGAATCTAAACGCTTCTTGTCGACGCACCCTGATCGTAAGCAAACCAAGAAGGCACAAGACCTAATCGACATCGAACGCTTGAGAACTTACATCGTTAATCAGTGAGCGGCATACAGGGAGAGGCTCACGCCTCTCCCTGTACACTTCTTTTTTTGTGCTGTTACGTCCCAGGTGCACTGCCTTCAAGTTCAGCGATGCGCGCTTGCAGTTGTTGAACCAGATCCACCAACGCCTGGTTGGATTGGGTCAGGTTAGCAATGTCTGAGCGAGCCGTCTGTAAAAGCACGAAGTCGGTCGTACGGTTCTTGATCGCTGCGTTACGAGCAGCCAGGTTCTGTACGTACTGATCTTGAGTGATAGCATCGGTCGTAGGAGCGCGAGCGATGAACACTGTTGACCCAACGCCGATGTCTTCAGACACTGCACGCTGAATCGCCTGAGTCAGGCGAGTCGTATCGTAAGTATCCGGTAAGATCCCACAATCCACTGTAGCCACCAACCAACTGTGCGGCACCACACCCATGTTAGGATAGGAGTCTACGTAGGTAGTTGGGACGTACAGAGGTTTGAGGGTATCGGACAGCAGCGTGAGGATCAACGCACCCGCAGCAGCGTCTTCAGCGTAAGACGCATCAGTCAGACCAGCGGGTGTATAAACAAGCTTGACCGGATCAATGCCACGAGAGATCAACTCTTCAAAAGAACGAATCGCTCCCACGTGGTAGATGATGCTCGGATTGGCAACGAAAGGAATCCTTAATAGGAACAGACCCTTCGAGCCAATTGGAGGCACGATGTTAGCCATGGATTACGCCCCTTGCGTAAGTGCATCAACGCTGTACTTGGTAGCGACCAAGTAGAGGAACTTGTTAAAGCTCCGGGCTACGTAGACAACACCGTCCCGCGTCAAGCGGTTGTAGTTCTTCGGCACGCCGGTGTTAGGCGTCATCTCTTCAGCAATCATCAGCATCTCAGCCAACATCATGATGAACTCACGCGTGTCATCGCTCATGCGCCAGAAGTCGACCGAGGTGGTCGGCACGTTGAGGTAGTCCGGGAACTCCTCGTTAAACATGTCGATGCCGTCACGGTTTTCAGGACCACCCACAATCCCTAACATCAGGGAGCGGAACTGTGAAGGTACGATGCACAGCTTTGCGTTGACATGCGCTTGAGTGTACTTGACACCCTTTGCCGTCTTACCGCACAGATCCATTGCCTTCACAGTGGAGGTGATGCCAGAGAAGTAACCGGTGTCACGGATCTCGTTAGGAATGCCGAAGTCATCCCACATCGGTGTGATGATGTACTCCGTTGACGTAAAAAGGTCAGGGAAGATCTCCGCCCATTCATCACGGGTGTGTGTGGAGTTCTTCAGGATCTCGTTACGGATCGCTTCTTTGACCGAGTCGAGGTTATCGCCGGCAGCGCCGTAGATGATCGTGATCCAGTTGGTGTCAATGGTCAACGTCTTGTCGTTACGGTCCTGCCAGGTGAAAACGTCGTTACGCATGACGGTTTCTGGGAACACACCACGGGCACCGTTGATGCGTGAGAACACTTCAGTCTGGTCAACCGCTTTGATCAATGCATCGACATCATTGTAATCATCAACGAACTTGTCTACCGGCAATACCGGGGACACCACCAGAATGGCAAACTCATCAAACTGGTTAGCGAACGAGTCATCGGCAAACCAGATCTTCCAGGTATCGGTACCCGACTTCTGATACGGGGAGATCTCGATGTACTCCGGCGCAAAGAACGCACCGAACTGAATCTGACGACCCGAATCAATGAAATCGTAACTGGTACCCCAGGCTGCAATGAACGCTTGCTGCAAGGAATCTTTCTGATCGGTGAACTTACCAGCCTTGGCCTGAGTGTAAACCCAGTTGACGGCTTTGAGCACTTGATAGGCGGTTGCATCATCAAGCTGTGTCGCCACTTCATTCTTACGGTAAGAGAAGCTGATCAGCGTCTCACCTGGGAATTCGGAGTGTACGTGCTGGGTCTTTTCACGCGCAAACGACTTGGACCAATCAGACAATTCGCCGATCGGTGCAATGACGCCAAGGGTGTTGTCAACCAGCGGCCCGATCTGAGCAAACGCTTTTAAAATATTCACTATGTACACCTCAACGAACGAGCGGCAAAAGGTATGATGTTAACCAGAGTATAAATATACACCGGACAGTCCTAAACTATATTATTTTTCGAGAATGATCGAGGGATTCAAAGTGTCTTCTACCTTGATGCTCATAGTGAAATCTCTTTGGCCGTTCTTAAAAGAGATCTTGCTAAAGGACAAGGGGTTCCGGGATCTTATTGCTGAGAACGTAGTGGCCACGTTCCTCAGTGGCTGTCTGCTCGCTCTTTTTGCCTTGTTTGTGTACACGGCTAATCTGGCCGATAAGAACTTTGATGAAGTTAACCGACTGACCCAGGATGCTGGACACACGGCTAAAATCGTCGAGGATCAAAAGCACACGATAGAGGTGCAAGCTGAAGAGTTAAAGAAGTTTCGTGAAAGGTACCCAACGCCATTGGCGGTGGAACCTCAGCCTGTGGTTAAGCCAACTGCACCTGAGCCTACCTCTCACACTCCCGAACCTATTCCTGTAAAACCAGACAGACCACCCACCAGACCGACTAGGCCTAGTATCAAGCCTAAGGATCCGCAAGGGTCTTTAAAGTCCTACGTCGAACAGCGTTTAAATAAGCTTGAACAGGACGGTAAGTAAGTCATGATCAATCCGCGCTTTTTAATTCAACTACCACTGATGCTCCTCGGGTCATGCCAACCACTCACTCCGAATACGACGATCTTCGTCTATACGGGCAGTACGCGTGCACCCGAGGTCAGGACGAGCGACAACCCACCTAACATACCCACTCTTGCGCAGAAGCCTAAACAGACGACTGCTAAAGAGTGCAAGAAGTTGGAGGTAGCCGCGATGCGTGCATATCAGCAACCCGCTGGGCCTGATTTATCCAAGGTCAACCCAACAGATGACCATGCGGTAGTGGACGCAGTGTTGGACAATAACGCGTTACTTCGCGCTGAGCTAACACGATTGCAGGAACAGTTTCTGTGTACCCTTGAGTGACGTGTGTCAAAAAACACCAGATCCACCAATGCTCTAAGCGCCATTATCAAGGGAATCGAGATGTCTTCTGAAGTCGTAACCGCAACCAGCGCTATCCTCTATTGCGATGGAGGTTTTCAGCCGGACAGCAAGATCAGTGGATGGGGAGTCCACGGCTACACGTATCTGGACGATGAACCCAAAAAAGGTACCGGTAACCCTAAAGCCATTCCCACCGACAAAGGTTACATGTTCGGTGAACGGATTGGTAACAAGGTCACCGTGGTTGAATACGTCGACATTGTCGCCGGTAAGAAAGACGCTCGCAGCAGCAATGAAGTAGAGCTACATGCTTTGCTCGACGCTGTGACGTGGCTCAAGGACAATCCGCACATCAAGAAAGTCCTGATCCTCACGGATTCACGTTTTGTTGTACAAGGTACCAACGATCACTTACCCAAGTGGCCTGGGAACAACTGGCTCAACAAGAAAGGTGAGCCAGTCAAGTACCGTCCAACCTGGGAGAAGGTTGGTGAAGTAGTAGCTCATCTGAAGACATCGGTTGACTTCACTCTGGACTGGGTGAAGAGTCATGAAGGCGAGCCGGGCAACACCGCAGCTGATGCGCTGGCCTGGAAAGGTAAGGTGTTGGCACGCAACGACGATCCAACGGTTGTGACCAAAGTGAATGCGGCACAAGGCTACTGGGGTATCAAGAACACAGCGCCCCGCATTCTGCAATCACCGCGTTGGTATTTCTCGACAGTGGATGACCAGTTCCGTAGCGATACAGGTGCTCACATCTACTACGTCGGTGCTCACGGTACCAAAGACAAGGAAGACGATCTGTACGGCAAGCGCTATGCAGATAACTTCCTGGGTGTGGTCATGGTTAACGATCCAGATCCTGTCATGGAATGCCTGCGTTTGAATGCGATGAGTAAAGATCCTCGCAAACGCGGCGCGATCGTGATTGCTCACTTGGACATGATCTTCTCCCCGAAGGTCTACAAGGAGTTGTCTGACTACAACACCACCTTCATGTATTCGCAACACAAACAGATTGACCTGCTTGATGCTCGCGACAACGAGATCATGGTGGAGCTTCGACCTACAGGTCTTGGTTTCCGTGGGGTCGGTCAGTGGAAGAGTTTAACCCGCGTACTGACCGAAGTGCAGAAGGGTGATCCGTACTACAGTGTGACTGATATCACGGACTTACTGTATGAGGAGCAAGGGGGTAAGAAGCCCGTTCGCAAACTCAAAGCAACGATAAACCAGATTGTCAAGTACATGGATTTCGATGTGACATTCAATCTGGAAAAAGAAAGCGGTGAGCCTAAACCGTTCATCGACAAGGTCCGTTTGATCCTGGGTGGCGATATACTCTCACGCAATCAGTTGGCCGCGCTTTCCGAAGATATCAAATCGGTAAAGGTTGTTACGTGGCGTGAATCTGATAACGTGGGTCGTTACGCGACTTTGATAGAACTGACGTCGGGAGACGTGGGTCTGTGGGCTAGAACAGAAGCCAACATCTTTTTCAGGACCAAGCAATAACTTAAACCGATCGTAGAGGGTTCTCTATGAGCGCCATCAAGATACAGACTGCCACTCAGATGTCCGGCAGTCAGAACCAAGAAGCGCCCGTAAAGGTATTGCCCAGCAAGAGGTTAAGTATTAAACGAATGATCTTCGTTGCGTCTTTATACTTCAAGATGGTCGATATAAAAAATCCAACCCGAGACCACCTCACCGTGGTCAATCAAAAGTTCGGTCTCGCTTACGGTGGGAATGCGCTTCTTTTCCCAGCAGCCATCTCAGGAATGATTTGGGATCATGTCACTCTGGCGGATATCTTTAAAAAGTATGCGTCGGGGCAGCAGTCGGCTGAAGCGTGCATTAACGAAGTGATCGAACAGGCACCAAGCTGGGTTAAATACGATGCAGGAGATGCAATTCGACAGGATGTGAAAGCAGTCTTCGATTGCGTGCTTGCAGGATAAAACAACATACATGGGAGGTGGACAAAGCCACCTCCCATGTATGCCCTGTCGTCACTTAATCTGTTCAGCCAAGCTGTCGGCTGTCAGACTCATTGCTTCAGTTTGCTGCTGCACTGCATCGCGCAATACGGCACCTGCGGTCAGTGTCACGCCGAGCTTGTAGAACAGTTCGGAGAGCTGAGCGGTTACGGTACCGGACAGTTGACGGTTCTCTTCACTTTCCAACACCTCTTTGAGGTTGGCAGTGAGTTCAGTCAAGCGGTCCAGCTGCGACTGTACCTTCGTGAAGTCGATCGCACCCAGGCTGTTATTCAGCTTGTCGATCAGGGTGTACGCATCGATCAGGTCAGCGTTACGGTCGACCACACTGCCCAACGGCGCCTGAGCTTTGGTACCTTTGCCGAAGAAAGACTGCATGCCCTGATAGTCATCCTGGCTGACCATGGACAAGCTTCTTTCCAGATCGCGGATACCTGATTGAGCTTGCAGCCGGTCAGGTTCATTGATGATGGTAGCCAGCTTGGTGATCGCCACTTTCAAGGTGGCGTCGATGGTTTCCACTTTCGGCAGGATGGTGTTCGCCAGATACTTCAGGTACGGCAACCACTTACCTTCAAAGCCAGGTTGGATGCTGACGTACAGGTTGCGGTTCTCTTGGTAAGAACGCGCAGTCACTGCCTTGAGCATGATCGTGGCTTTGATCTGACGGGGAGTGAAGTTACCCACCTTAAGACCATTGACGAAAAGACCCAGTCGAGCGACAAAGTCAGTGAACGAGGATTTGATGGAATCCACGAACGCAAGGCCCCTGGATTCGGTGGAGATCAGGCTGCCGCGAGCCACGAGGAACTCAAGGGTACTCGCCTCCTGTTCTGCGGCTTCATTGAGGATACTCGGACGTTGCGACATACTTAAGACTCCAACGATGTTAAGAATAGATAAACCCATAGCAGATGCTATTTAATTACCAGGTAGCTATATCCTGTGTAAACAATTTTCCCGGAGTACCGCCCAGTGAGTTACGCAGATCTTTTCAAGAAGAAAGCTGACCCGTTTTACCCAATGCCTAACACGGGCACGATTCTCGACATCTCTGCCGGTAACTGGGTAGATGGTCACAAAGGACAGAAGATCCTGAACGGTGGCTTCGCACTCTTCTGGGCAATTGCTGCATTGCCAAACATGTTCAAGTCCACCATCGCTGCGTTCTGCTCTGGCGCGGTGTTGCGAGCGTTTCCTGATTCCACTCTGCATGTGCACGACACCGAAACCACGATGGTGATCGAGCGCGTCGAGCGTATGACTCGGATGGCCATGGGTGTACGCAGCGCGTACAACCGTGTACCTGAGAACCTGATGGATGCTGGCCGTATGTTCTTCACCCGTTCGGTGGATTATGACGGGACTGAGTTGATGGAGCTGATCAAAGGTTTCTCCAAGGAACGTAAGAAGTCCGAGAAGAAGATTGACCTGGAAATCCTCCACCCAGGCACCGGTGGGCTTTATGCCTATTACAATCCAGTGTTGGAATTCTGGGATTCGTTCTCTGGCCTTAAAGCTGAAAACGCTGAGACCATGCTGACAGAAGGTAAGGTAGGCCACAAAGACCTGAACATGCTGGCCATGCGTGTCAACAGCGGCAAGAGCCAAATGGTTGAGCAAATCCCTGATCTGTGCGCTTCTTCTGCAATCTATCTGTTGGCCACCGCTCACGTCGGTCAGGCGTATCAGCTCGATCCGCACAAACCAAACGTCAAGACTTTGAAGTTCCTCAAAGGGGAAGTCAAACTCAAACGTGTACCTGAGAACTTCAGCTTCCAGACCGGCAACTGTTACGTCGTGACCGGTATGTCGACGATGATCAACGGCACCGGTAAGGACGCCAAACCGCAATACCCATACACCCCAGGTGATGAAGACGGTCAGAACGACTTGATGGAAATCAAGCTGACCAATATGCGGGGTAAGTTCGGTATCTCTAACGTCGCACTGCCGCTGGTGATTTCGCAGAAAGACGGCTTGCTGCCTTACATGTCCAACTTCGAATACTTGAAAGCCGAAGCCGGTCGGTTTGGTATCGTGGGTAACGACCGTAACTATAGTTTGGCATTCACACCTGACGTCAAAATGCAGCGTACAGACATCCGTCAGAAGTTCCGCGAGAACGAGAAGTGCGTCACGGCTGCTTACCATCTTGTGAACATGCACTGGATGTTCACGTACTGGAACGAGTTCGATCAGGATCTGGTATGCGATCCCACCGAATTGTACGAAGAAATCAAACGGATGGGTTACGACTGGGATTTGCTCCTGGATACTCGTTATTGGTTCATGCCGGTCATTGCCGGTGAAGGCATTCCATTTATCAGTACAATGGATCTGCTGCGTATGCGTACGGGTAAGTATCACCCGTATTGGTATCCAAAATCACGCAAAGAAATGGGCCTACCCGAGATCGAGTCTCAAGGGAGTATCCCCGTTAAGAAATAAGGAAACTGTTCATGTCTACCACCTCCCTGACCGGTAAGGTCTACAACCTGCTTGAAGAGCGAAAGCCTGAGTTGGCCGAGAACTTCAAGCATGGCTTCAATGGCACTTCCTCGACTGACGAAGAAGAAGTCAAACTCCTCAACCGTTATTTTCGTGCAGTCCTCGCTACAGCGCCAGTTTCGACTGTCGATGAGCGTGGCTGCCTGATGGACAACTTGGCGCCTGATACTTGGCTCAAGTATTTCAAGTCTCACGCCCTGCCGACCCTTCTGCGGTTCGATCTGCCTGCTCAGGAGTAATCCAAGATGAACGCTAAACGTAAGCAAGTCACGGCATTCATCTTGGAGAACATCGGCAAGATCGTACCGGAAGACAAAACTAACGTTGAGCTTCTGAAGAAGCAATTCGACGCAATGTCGGACGAAGAGTTTGAGGCACAAATCAGGAAGTTCGCTCCGGCGAAGACTCCTGAGGAAATCGCTCAGCGTGAGTGTCTTCCTTTCTACATGCCAAACCTGGGTAAACACAGGGTTTCTATTGCACGCAACTATGGCCTGGCTCGAGCTTTGGGGAGGAGTCTTGAGCACCGTCTAATCATGACGGACGGCGCCAGTGGTTTGCAGTACGTGACGCCTCACCCTTATCCGGTATACGACATGGCTGTACGTCGTCAAGCGCAGACGATCCCTAAGAAGCGCTCGATTCCTGAGCACAACCAACGGATCAACGATCTCACGGGTCAGCCTACCAATGATTCTAAAGGTAGCCGTATCTCTGCGCCTGAGCACGTGTCGCTTTCGTCTCGTCGGTTGGACAATACGTTGCTGGAGTTCCTTAAAGTACGCGGTGGCGATAACGCAGCGTATCGGGAGTTCAAACGCTTGCTGACTGAACAAGGTGAAGTGAATATGTCCGACCTCTTGGGGTTGGGTATCGCCAAGTCTGTCGAGACAGCTGCGGTGTTCTTCAACTGCATCCACATCGGCAATAACCTCGATCCGAGCACACCGGTACCAGATGATGCCAGAGCCACTAAGTAACGTCGAGTTGATTCAACTCGCTGAAGATATCGCCATGCGTCAGGTGATCCACGCTGTACGTGGGGCGGCTATCTTGAAGCTTGGTATGGAAGCGCGGTTCTCCATTGTTTGGCGGACTACACTTCACTCCAATACTTCAGCTGCAAAAGTTTGGGCAAGACTTGAGTCCCAAGGGATTGAAATGGAAACACTGATGTCCATGGTCGGTGAGTTCTGCTTACGTGCTGGACCGTTACCCGCCTCGTTCTACGAGAACATGGCAGCCAGTCTGTCGTGGGGTTCATCGTCAGCTTCATTACCTGACGAGATCAGAACGTTCTCAGCCAAGAATACGGATTACAAGGAAGTGTTGACACTCAATCCATGGTTGGTCTTTCTCTACCTGTTGTCAATGTCTGACATTGTGCAACGGTTGGATACGGTCCTACCAAAGAACATGCGTTCCGGCGCAAACCTTACGACTCCTCCTAAGGGTGAAGAAGCATGAGGCAACGAGCATTAGTCGATGTGGACTTACTGCTCGATACCAGATACGGCACAATCAAGCGTATCGACGAGACAATCGCCGATACGCTGGTTGGGTCTAATTTGTATCGACAACGACATCACGATAATTTTGACCTCCTCACCAACGGTCTAATTGACCGTGCGGTGTACAAAGACCTGTATGCCAAACGTGACGAAGAAACGCTGTATCACTCACGTATGACAGACTTCGTCTACCACCTGCGTCAGGACGTCTTACACGGCCTGGAGAACAAGGATCGAGGTGTATTGATCGAAGACCTTGAAGTCGACATCAACCTCTACCCCTACGATCTCGCCGATGAATCTGCTGAAACGATTCGCCGAGCGGTTGCGCATTATTTACCGGCTCCGGTTAATGTCAACGTCGTCAGACTTTCACCTGAAGCGCTGAACCCGACGTACGTCGATAACTCCTACGAGATGTTGGCTTACTACAATCACGAGGATTGGTTGATCCCTCATCAAGAGGCGTTGATCAAACATCCTTTACCGACCACTGTCATGATCACACCCATGATCTCAACCAGCGGTGTAGTACCTGCACCTACCCAGGAAATCCGAGATCCGTTTTTATGCCGCTCGGCTATCCTGGTAAAGTTTCTGGCACTGCAATATGTAGAAGCTGAGAAAGCCTGCTACAACCCGCTGGTGCGTGAGGAGATCATCCGGGCTCGTACTCAATCGTCTGAAGGGACGTAGTGATGGATAGACAGAGGTTGCTCACCCTGAGCATCTTCGCCTTGCAGCAGGTCTACATGAGGCAGTCGGAAGTTATCGGGTTCGATGCGGTCTACCCGCTCAGCGATAGGTAGTGGTGCATCGTCGCTGACCATGAACGGATCACGGTTACCCAACATGTTCTGAATGGATTTAAATGCTTGCAACGCCAGTTTACCGTTGTTCGCATCCTTCTCTTCGATGTTGAGCTTACGGGTGGTCAATGCCGCGTTGTCCATGTCGCAGATCAGTTGACGGACTTCAGCAAACTTGGCGGTCAGGTTAACGCCATTATCTGTGAGTTCGTCAAACATGCGAAAGCGCATGTGTTGGGTAAAGTTGACAACGTCACCCGGTTCTGTGGAATTAGGTTGTACAGTTCTGATATCTTCTCGATTACTTTCCATTGCTATTCTCCTAAGGAGTGGGTATGTTTCTCAAACGATTGTTTCGGCGCTGGTTTCCAGAGGAAGTTACCGTCCCCTCTGAACCGGTCTGGCCGGAAGAAATCTGGGCACGAATGTACGCCATGGCAGACTATGCGCGCGGTTTACAAATAGGTGAGTTGGGCATTCGTTACATGGACGTTGAAGTGGAAGTCACAACGTCAAGTATGCATCAGTTATTCAGACGCATTGAAACCATGCTCAGTTGCATAGATATTCAGGGCGATCCTCCCGAATGGTGGGGTGCGCGTAATCGTGACAAGAAGTTACTAAGTCTGGCTGAGTTCTACTTCGACAGGCGTAATGGCTATCGCTCGCCACAACAGGTGCACGATAAGTTAGTCGAAAAGGTCTCAGTCATACATCACCTAATTGAGTCTCAGGATATCAATGACCGTCACCTCTACTATCACTACATGAAGCGTGAATTCTTTCAGGTGGTGAGTGATATTGTAGAAGTGTTAACGGCATCGATCGCTCTGAGTAAACCCGAGTAATAAACCCGTTTGTCCTAATTGCCGAACCGTCACCTATGTGTGTAAGTTCGGACACGCTAAAGGATACGTAATGAACAACAAGTCGACCTTCCGAGAGTTATTGCTCGATCCTGAGAAGAAAAGGAGTGAAGCTGAAAATGAGTTAGCCTATCTGTTCCGAGATATCATGCTCGCCCATGGCGTGAATCCCAGTGAATGGGACCGTAGGCTCGATATGTACTATCGAAGGCTATACACCAACTCCAGAGGTGAGGTTGATCTGATCAAGGTCAATCAGGAAAAGAGTAACTTGGTTCGAGCTTTGGCCAAGGACACGTTACCTTGGAAACGTTTCAACACATCCCTCCAGCTGATGGGTCCTGAGAGTTACACGATCATCATCGAGCTGACGTACAGGGATGGGCGAACACATACGCACAAGGTTAAGATTCGTAATCGTCTCGCCGAGATGTTGGCTTTACAACAAGCTATCGAAGCGCACGATGAGGATGAAGAACTGGACCCAAATCAGCTGACATTGAACTTGGACGATGATGATGAGTGAACCTGTCAAAGTACTCAACCCGGAAGAAGATGGGATTACCCACATTAACACATACACCAAGGGTAAGACTCGCCTAGGTCGCCTGCTGACTAACCTGGCAGATATCCCTGTAACGCATCCCAAGTACGGCATGTTCCGCTGCGCTGAAGGTTTGTGGTATTACATGCGAACCGGTTGCAAGTATGAGAACCTGCGTGCGTTGACTGGCTTTGATGCGAAGAAGCTCGGTGTAACATTGGAAGTCGTTTGGATGGATGACTTCGAAGAGCAATTCAAGATCGCGCTGCGTAACAAGATCCAATCACATCCAGAGTTACATGAGTTGTTCATCAACTCGACTTTGCCGTTTGAACATTACTACTTCTACGGCAGTAACAAACCCGGTATTGCGCCCAAAGTGATTGAACCAAAGAACGTGAAATGGCTGACTGAGTTCTTCACAGAGTTGCGTGGAGAATGGCGGACTAAAGAGTAATGTTCAATCCGACGGGGAAACCCGTCGGAGCTACACTTCTTTTTTTTGTTTATGATGTGTCTTAACAATCGAATTCTGAGGTAATCATGGCAAGTCGTCTGGCTTCTACAGTGTTTCAAGGCAGCGCGAAAGATGCCATGGTGGTGGAGGACGCCTACAAAGTCTCCACAGCCGAAACTCGCAACAGTTTGTTTGACAGTGCCAAAGGTATCTACGGTGATGCAGTCAGTGGGTTGTACGCTAACAAAGGTTCTATCCGTGAACTGGCCGCCGTAGTCTTAGCAGCCAAAGCCGGGACCATCAGTAAGGCAGACATGCTGGAACGCTCCCTGAGCGCGTTAGGTTCGTCCCTGCCTAGTCTCTTAGGTCAACTGGGCGGAACGCTTAAGAACACCATTGCAGGCTTTCTGCCGGACGGTGTTGGCGACACGATGGGTGTCGTCTACAATAACGCTCAGCTGATCCTCAGCGTGGCTAACATTTCCAACGCTCAGGACTCTGCGGAGTTCTTGGCTGAGTTAACCGGTAACAGCGATCTACTGAAGGTCGTGAACATCGGTGCCGAGAGTGCGATCTTTGGGGGTATCCTTAAAGAGTTGATGTCGTTTGGTATTCCTGAACTGATGGATGATGTTATCGATCAGATCCAGAATGAGACGGTCAAGGCTAACGCACTCGCTTACTTGTCGACCTCAGCTGTCAATGGTTCTGACTTGGTCATGACCAACAAGATCATTGATGTGATTGGTCTGACCGCTTTCCTTGAACAGAACCCGGACGCAATCAACCGTACACTGTCAAGCTTCTTCTTTGGTACGCTGGATACCGTTGATACCTATCCTGCCAAACGCATCGAACTGCTTGCGTTACTGACTCGCATTGATGCTCATTGGTCTGAGTCCTTGCGCAATGGTGCTTACATCAAGAACCTGGAACCGTTTACAGTCTGTAGTCCTGATGCAAAGACCTTGATGCTGATGGCAGCGCCTGAACGCACGTTAACGTTGGCCGCTGCAAAGTATCCACGTAACAACATCAATTCAATCATCAAAGGTTTGTACCCAGACGCTTACATTCCCTGACAGCATACAGCCCCGGCCTTGGCCGGGGCTGTATGTCGTTTATGGCCGATCGGTAGGTAGGGACAACGCTTTAATCAAGTCCCCTGTCATACCGCTCATCAAACCAGACGCAACACGCGCTGCCGATTTCCATTGATTGAACTCAGCACGGCTACGCGCCATGTTAAGCTGCCATTTACGGGTGACGTTGATCTGAGTCTCCAAAGGAATACTCGCCAAGGTCGCCAGGTAGTCCGTATACTTGTTGTCCTCACTGTACGTCGAGGCTGCAAGTGCACTCACCACACTGTTGTTACCCAAGTTACCACCACGCAGCGCTTGTTCTGCTAACGTGAACGCACCCTGTACGTTACTGAAGCCAGGGTTGATTGGCATGGACATGATGGTAGACAGATCCACAATCGTCACTGTCACATCGATACCCAAGCACTTACCACCCTTAGCCCAACCTACATCGCCCACCCCCCGTTCGATGGAAATGGATTCAACCATCCCTTCACGGATTTGAGTACGACCTTGGTTGAACACTTCCAGCAAGAACGGACCATCGTAACTAGCCCGGCCTGTCGCACGAGGTAGACCCAGTGCCAAGATAGCGGACAATGGCAAGAAGATGTTTTTCATCCTCACCCAGTCATCAGCTGCCCACGCTCTGAGTGGAATCGTAAAGCTGGTCCGGTTAAGGTCAGCTGAAGAGGATTCGTACAGTTTCTGGATGTCAGCAAATGCACCACCTGCCACCGCCATGAAGCCTTCGACCTGAGCAGCTTGTAGAACGCCGTTCATGATGTCTGTGGCTGCACCTACGATGGCTTGTACCGGTCCACCGATGTTACCATCGGCAAAGTTGAAACGTGCCATACGCGCCTTTGCAGACGCCCCGTTGATGGTGGACTGAATACTGGATTCAGTAGCGCTGTTATTGAAGCTTTCACTTTGCGTCCCCGTGTGGTTTACACGGAAGGTTACAAAGTCAGCACCCATCCTGGCTTCAGCTTTACCTTGCTGAACCATCTCACTGACCCAGCTTTCTTCAGTGGTGTCTTCATCGGGTGTGCTTGGTTTCTTCGTGTCGTATTTACCTGAAAGTGCCAGGTAGGCTTTCTCGTATTCCTTGAGACTTGCCCCTGGATCTTTCAAGTCCTGGATACCGGCATCAATACCGTCGTACATGATCTTGGCAAACTCTTCAGCGCGCTTGGCTGGATCGTTTGTCAACCCTGCAAGTTTAGCGTCGAGCATCTCACGATACTTGTTAGCCAGACGTTGCGGTTTAGTGCTGATGCGGAACACATCGATACCACCGTCTTCCATCACGATGTTACCGAGGATTCGGTGCATCTGCGCACCGTCGGCTTTATCAGGTACAGCCAATGGATCGAAGTAACGCTTCTGCTCATCGTTGACGTAGTGAGGACTCATCCCCATGTTAACGAACAGTGCATTGACCATGTTACTGACCGCGTACCAATAGAGGTACATGGTGGGTTTGAGGTAGTAGTACTTGGAGCGAGGCATACCGGTGAAGAAGTTGATCATCGATCCTGCCAGAATAAACGGCTGGAACGGAAGAGTTCCGATAACACCTGCTACTTGACCGACTTCAAACCAGATACTCGGTGCACGACCAGTCCTTGCTACAGAGCCTGCATAGACGTTGTAGAAGTTCCCGAAGAAGGTTGTCATCGAGTTGAATTTAGGGACACCCGCACGAATGTGGATCAGTTGCGAGTTATCGTCCAGTACTTCACTCCACCAACGGCCGACTCCATCGGAGCCACTGTAGATGGATTTGTGTTTCAGGTCACAGTTAGCTGTAAACTGTGAAAGGGGGTTCATTGCAAAATGGCCACCCATGGAGGTGTCGGTAAACTTCCGCGTGGCTGTCGTGTGGTAGCGTCGACGATTGTTCACCGCATCGGACAATGCACTTGGAGGTGCAAGGAATGCATGTCCCGCCCATGTGCGGTCTAGCAAATACTTACGTGCCATATGGACGTCCATCCCAAAGAGAAAGAAACGGGTGGGAGTTACCCCACCCGATCTGTGGTTTACGTTACAGCATTTGTCCGACGAGTATCCATCGGTTGACGTTGCATTGGCTCTGGAGTATTAGCAGCCACCAACGGTTTAGCCGCTGGACTGTTCTGCAACGCTTGCAGCTGGTTACGGAGCATCTGACGCAATGTTTCATCCATGGACATTGAGACTTCCAGATGTTTCTGCAAGATCGGCGTGATGGTGTCAAAGGTGTTAGCCTGTTGAGCCACTTGCGTGTTCTGTGCAACCGTTGCCATGTTTCGGGTAGGACTAGGCGCTGGTACAGCGGCGCCTGCGATGCTGGTAGGGATGACAGGTTCATTGCCAGTTGTCGTTGTTTCACTGACTGGCATTGTAGCACCCACTGAAGGCGGCGCTCCTGTTGGCGTACCCGATGCACCGCCGTTAGCTGCCGCGGCAACTTCCATTGGTGTAGGTGGTGTCTGAGCAACGGCTTGACTCACGGTAACTGGACCGCTGCCGTCGTCGACAACTTGCGCACCACCTTCAGGTGTTTCCAGAGCGCCTCCCGGCGTAGGGTTAGCTGGAGCCGTATCGGTAGGCGTTGGACCTGCTGGCACATCGGTAGCAGCAACGGTAGCAGCAACTGGGGACAGAGGACCGCCTACAGTTTTGCGCACGTCGTTCATCCGACGATCCATTTCACCCAACACTTCACCAACGCTACGAGGTCCAGTTTTACCAATGAACACCGAGGCGTTATTCTTCACCACATCGTTAGCCATCCCGGCTTGACCGTTACCTACCACAGTGTGAGCTGGAACATTCTTCGGCGCTGACAAGAATCGTTTCGCACCACCCAGTCCCAAGAAGTGAGCCATGTACAAGTCAAGGTCGGAAACGCTGCCACCTAGAGTTTTGGACAGACCCTCGTAGTTCTCCTTCAGGTAGCACGCACCGAGAATGGCGTTAGCACGTGGATCTGTAGGAGGTGTATTTGGGTCGATGCCGTAGGTCGCTCCATATTTCTTTATCATCGACCTCCAAGTACTGCCGATGAATTGGAACAAACCGTTAGCAATACCACTCGAGGCTTTAGGGTCCCAGCGTGATTCAATACCAGCCACGTTACCAGCGATCACCGGATCGAAACCGACCATCTTCGCTGCCGCCTGAATCAACGGACCCATGGCACCCCAACCCTTACCGCTCGCATCCGGTAACGAGTTAATGTCACCACCCGTACCGCCGCCAGGATGTTCCACCTTGGTGCCTTTAGGACCTACCATCAGCAGGGACCCATCAGCTACACCTTTGGAGGTTTCACCTGGAGCACCGCCTGCTACTTGCTTACCACTGTAGATCTTCCCGTAGTTTGCAAGCGTAGGACCTGTCTGACCCACACCTGGACTGACCGACGATGAACGCTGGTTACCCAGCGCCGTGTTGGTCAACGTAGTGCCGTAACTGGCTTCAGCCCCGGCGATACGTTTAGCAGTTGCCAACCCTTGGACATTCATGACCTTGTTTTCGTCTTGCTGATCCAATACGTCTAGATAAGCTTTGACCGATCCTGGAAGTGTCTCCAGTTCGAAACCAGGCCAAGGGGAGTTGGTGATCGTCCACACGCTGGTTTGACCCATCATGGTGTCAGCCATTGTCCGTGTTACTTCATCGAGCACTTCATGCATCAAAGTACCGGTGAGGTTACGCGCACCGTCCCGTGCATCGCCATTGTAACGGCGGCGTACCGAGATAGCGTATTGCAACATGACTGGAATGAAACGATAGTTCAACCAACGCAGCATGTCAGCTTTCTGATTCTCATCGGCCGGCCGGAAGATGTCGGATACTTTCTGTTCCAGAGCAACCGAGTCACCACCCATGACGGCTTTAGAAGTACCGCTGTACTGGATAGTACCCCAATACACTTCTTCAACCTTCTGGAGCTGTTGACATTTGCTCAGGTTCATTTCCTTCAAACCGTACGTCTTGTAACGTACCGCTGTCGGGATATCCAAAGACTTCAGCTGAGACACCGCTGGAGCCACACCACCGTACACTGCTCCTGGAATCGAACTCGCTGCTGCCGCGGCAACTTCCAGACCTTTAGCAATTTCAGCTGCGCTACCTGTTCCATCTCGTGAAACACCTACAGTAGCGTTACGTGCAGCAACTTCGACACTACCTGCTGCTACCGCACCTGCAACGTTGGCAATCTCATCTGTCTGTTTGTCTTCACGGCGACTACGAACCATCTTGACCGCATCAGCTACATCGTCAGCATCTGTGTCCAGTGAGGAGTCGAATGGCGACGTGCTGGTGTCGTTGTAGATGTCCTGCATGTTACCCAGGTCAACCACGTTCAAGAATGAATCCAGATCCCCGTTACCAATCCCTTGGTCAGCAGATGATAGTTCGGCCGTCTGACGGATACGTTGCATCGCGGTACAGTGAGCCAGGAACACAGGACGGAATCGGCTAGACATCCACCGGAACATACTTTCCTGCTGATCAGGGTCACTGATACTGAACACTTTCAATACTGCTTGGATGTCGATCTTCGAAGGATCCAACTGAGCCGTCCCGTCTCGGCCAATATCAACACCAGAGCGACAGAGGGATTCCAGTTGAATAATCTTCTCGACGCGTTCCTGATTGGTAGGTGCTACACCGTACTGCGTCATCCGCAGATAGAGCAGAGGGAATTTCTTCGCTTGAGAGGACTTGTAATACCGATAACCGAGGTAACCGATACCCGCCACCGCCGCTGCACCCAAGATCAATGGAAGACCCAGCGCACTGACGACCGCTGTACCAGCAGTTGCCAAGCCCGAACCAATCGCCGCAGCACCTGACCATAGTGCACCACCTACAAGAGGCGCTGCATAACCGATACCACGACCTATCGCACCCACACCTGGAATCTTACCGAGCTTCTTACCAATCCAGCTACCCGCACGTGCCAAGCGGCCTTTTGGTTTGATACCTGGCTTACGACCTTTACGACCACGCTTCTCACCACGAATCTCCGAGAGGTCAGCTGCATCTTCCAGCAGGCTAGATTCCCCAGCTTCTTCAGTGGCTTCGACTAAGTCGTCCAGTTTGTGATCGAGATTCTTGTTCAGTTTCTCGATGGCTTCGATGATGTCGGCATTGTCACTGGCTGCTGCGCTGTCTTTACCCTCAGCCGCTTCTTTACGACGTTTGAGGATATCTTGCCATGACCAATCGCGAGAACCATCCCCGTCCACGTCACCATGGACCCCTTCCTTATCCCACTTGTTTCTCAGGAAGCTCAGGATCGATTGCTGGGTTTTCAACTGCTCGCCTTGAATCTCTACGGCAGCGATTGCCAGTTCATCATCCAGCATTCCAACAGCTGCACCTCGGCCACGACCTTTATTGAAGAGGCTGCCGATACCACTGCCGATTGCTTTCGCACCTTTCCACAGCCCTTTATAGAAACCGAGAGCAAGCTTCCCGTAAGCCTTAGCACCTTTGAGGGCAAGCTTACCAATACCAACACCAAGGTTGATGCCAGCACGGCCCACCGTGAAGAGCACAGAACCGTTACGGGTGTAGAAGGACTTGTACTTATCAATCTCTTCCTGACTGACAATCTCACGAAGCTCTTTGTCACCCGGTTCCATCATGTAGACTGGACCTTTGATGTCTTTGAGGGACATGATCGGCGCGCCGTCTTTATCCCGGTACACGCCTTTCTTCATCAAGACAGAACGGATACGTGGTTCTTCATCACCAGGTAGATACGCATCGAACTGAGCAAATTGGTCAACGAGTGTTTGTGCGCCCCATTTAGCAGCTTTCCACATCAACCCGTAAGTACCACCAACGTAAGCCTTTACACCACGAGCAGCCAGGCCGGTCAGCGCAGCACCTTTACGCAGACCCCATCCAGCCAGAGATTCACCCTTGCCGTTATAGAGACCTTTGTCGAAGTCTTCCTGCGTCAGTACGAGTTCGTCAGAATCGACGTTCTGCACCGGACCGGTAATATCCTTGATCGATTCGATGACCTTCTTGCTGTTGACGTCAAAGTACTTACCCTTGCGGATATCTCTGGCTGTCATGACAGGTTCTGGATCACCCAACAGATGGACATCTGAAACGCCCAAGCCGTTGATGCTACCGAATGGAAGCTTGGCTGCACCTAATGCTGCACGTGTTCCCAGACCCAGGCCTTTGCCGATCATGCCGTAAGTAAAGCCGAAGTATTTACCCAGCCCGCGAGCAGTGCCAGTGATTGCCCCACCGATAACCTTCCTTGCAGAAGGACGACGTTGCCACCAGCGCTTACCACCGGCTTCAGCAGGCGCTTCGTCAGGTGTGGATGGACTCGCATCAGGTGTAGCTGCCGCGGCAGCCTCAGGACCATCCAGAGACGCTTCGAGGATGTACTCAAGCCACTGATTGGATTGCTGACTGAGCGACAGCATGTTATCCAACCGAAGATGTGTCTCAACATCAGACGTCATCAGCAGATCAGGCCATTCCACAGAGGCTTGTACTTGCACCGACTGAGGGACGACTGGCGCTGTGCCGATTGGGCTCGGTCTAGGTTTTATTGGACGGTTGTCAACAACTGGAACACCCTGCTGTGGTTTGCCGGTGGCTTGTTGTTCACGTTCTTTCTGTAAACGTTTGCGCTCGTACTCAGCTTTCTGCTTGACGCGTTCCTGAATGCTGCCTGTGTAAACAGGTTTGTCTTCAGGTTTGTTGGTGAGGTCTTTCTCTTCACCTTCATTAACGATCAAGTCGTTAAGCGCGTCCATGTCGATGACGTCGTTGTAATCGCCGTTGTGTCTGGACAAGCCCAGTTCACGCCAGCTGCGACGACCCACCACGTTTTGCAGAACATCCATCCGACCACCAAAGTCAGGCAGACGTTCGGACAACTCAAGAAACTTACTGCGTGTCGATGCGGTAAGGTCTTGGGTCTTCTGAGAATTGTCGATCTGATTACCACCTGGATCCAGACCAAACGTATCGGCGAAGAAGTCAATCAACTCCTCAGCAATTTCCTCAGGTACGGTGTTCCAGGTGTTGACCTTGACGTAACGCTCCGGTTTGAAGTCGTTAGCCGCAGTCATGTCTTTCATCAACTGACGACGCAAAGCACGTTTAGCTTCAACCGACAGATCGTTAGCGTTCATCTCACGCAGGATGCTATCGACCTCGGAACGAATCCCTTGACCGTTGTTATCCTTGAGCGCTAGGCGCACGTGTGACTTGTTCAGCTCGCTACGATTGACCAAGCTGTTACTGTAGTGGCTGTAGGCTTGTTCTTCTTGGTCCTCACCCGTTGCCAGGATACCCAGCTTCCTGTCCATGCTTGCCAAGAAGCTTGGAATGACATCCGTAACGGCACGGTGAAACATGTTGTCAAAGATAGCTGGCTGATCCAGCGAGTCAAGTTTCGCACCCTGGACGCTGGACGTAGGGGAGTGGCGGTCGAGCAATGCCTTGATCGCTTCTTCGCCAAGACCCAACAGACCTTCACGAGTAGTGTCGCTTTTGGCGTACTCGTTCAGACGTTGTGGGATACCGGTGAGGTTCTTACGCAGCCAGTTGCCCCCGGCCTGCACACCTGGGATCTGTTCGATGTACGGAGCCGCTTTATCAGCCAACGTACCGCCAAGCAGTTCAAGACCACTGGAAGCTGCATCACCAATTAGCCCACCTGCCATGGTACCAAACATCTGGGCACGGGTTTGGCCGAACTGTTCACCTTGACCCAGTTGTTGATGGACTTCTATTGCGCCGCTGAGCAGATCCCCTGCATTCTTCTTGATGCCGTTGAAGTAGTTGGAGGTGAAGTTACCCGCCGAACGCATCGCACCCGCAGCCAGTCGCTGTTGCAACTGTTGCTTGAGCACTTCAGTGGAGCGCATCTTGACGAAGTCAGGAAGCCCGGTGTTCTTCTGAATACCATCCAGATACGTCTTGGACAGGGAGAAGAACTCCTGCTGCGCTTTGAGCGTACGGATCGAGACGTCGAGGTGACGGTACTTCAGCTCCAGCGATTTACGCTGGTAGTTGATAGTGACAGAATCCTGATACCCGACCAGACGGCCAATACCACGACCCATGGTGGTGAGTACATCCATCTCGCTGGCGAAACGTTTGTTTTCACGGGTATCTTTGACGGCGTCACGGAATTCGCTTTTGACTTTGTCGTTAGCTTGTTGGGCAAACAACTTGTCCAAGCCAGCAATGTTGCTGGTCAGTTCGTCAGGCTGGCTATCACCTGACCCGGTGCTGTGATCATTCTCAGCCGCTTCTAATGCATCGCGTACACTTTTAGGAAGAGCACGCTTTACCGCTGGACTCATCTGCGCGAACTTGACGTTCATGGAACGCAGGTATGGCTGAAGATCGGTAGCCTTATCTTTCAGGATATCGCCAGCGGCATTGTCCAGCGCATCGTATGCGTTGAAAGCCTGGCTGTAGCCTTTAGGCAATGCCATTGCAAGCATACGGCGCAATAGGCCCTTATCCAGCATACGGTCTTTAACCGTACTGATCGCACTTTTCGCAGCCGCTTCTATCGGCGACCGATTGTCGCTACTGGGTGCAAAGGGATCACTAAAGTCGAGATCGTCGAAGTTCAGATCGTCAAGATCATCCGTCCCAAGATCGACATTATCCTTATTAGCCATAATGCGTCTCTCTTTATGGGGTGACACTGTTCATACAACTTGGAGGGAAGCGTCTTGAAAACTGACATGCTGCCTGCTATACTTTGGATTCTGCATGCGAGTGACGATGACCTTAAACACATCGCAACCATTACTCGCCTCGATATCTTCGAAGGTGCGACGACTGACTTTCACGATGACGGTTTGTTCTCGACTCGAATCTTTGGCGTCATTGGCTCTGATAGCCGTGATCAGGTATACGGTAAGATCAATCTGGGTGTCGAGATTCTCCATCCAAAGATCTACCGCGACCTGACGTCTTTGCGTGAGCTGTACAAACACATTCTCGACGGTACCGCCATGGCCAAGTTTGATTCGGCCATTGGTGACTTCTACCCTAGTACCGATGAAGATGCGCAGACTGGTTATTCGTTCTTCATGACCAACCTGCCAAAGCTTGTGCTTAAACGCAACAAGTCTCCAGCACGTAATGAACGTATCAACTTCATCGAGCGGTGGCGTCACCGCATGACCATGAAGAATGCGATCGTGATGCCAGCCGGTTTGCGTGACATCGAAGTCGATGATACTGGACGTCCTACGAAGAACGAGATCAACGATCTCTACTTCAAGCTGTTGGCTATCAGTAAGAACGTTGTTGTGTCCAAAGACATGAACTCACCGGCTTACGATCAGATCCGTCGTTCTCTGACGGCGACGATGTACGAGATCTACAAGTACATCGAACGGATCATTGGCGGTAAGGACGGCTTCCTGAAAGACAACTGGGCTAGCCGCCGGGTGCGTGAAGGTACACGTAACGTACTGACCTCGATGAACACCTCCGGTAGTAACCTGGATGCGCCTAACGTACCTGGTTTTGATTGCACCACCTTGGGTGTGTATCAGGCAGCGACGTCATTGGCGCCATTGGTTATCCACTGGCTGCGGCGCGGCTTCCTTGAGAAGATCATGACAGCGGGTGAAGGTGACATCCCTCTGGTCAACACCAAGACCTTGAAACCTCACTGGGTTAGCCTAACACCTTACGAGCGAGATCGCTGGTCGACTGAGGATGGTCTGCGAGATGTGATCAATACCTTGGTGGATGTGGAAGCACGTCATCGACCTGTGATCATCGGCGGTTGCTACCTGGCGTTGGTGTATAACGGTAAAGGTACATTCCGGGTCTTTGATGACATCGAGGATCTGCCAAGCAACCTGAGCGCTACCGACGTTCATCCGTTGACGCTGATGGAGCTGATCTACCTGTGTGGCTACTCGAAGTGGAGCAAGTACTTCACTGACGTTGTGCGGTATCCGATCACGGGCGATGACTCCACCTACCCTTCTCGCATTTACGTCAAGTCGACTTCGGTCGGTGAGATCCGGCGTGAGTTGGACAGCAACTGGCTGGAACTGCCTGGCGATGAGTTCCTCGTTACCGAATACCCGAAACAAGGTCTGACCACCTACCATGAGTCCGAGTCTCCTCACCCGTCTCGCTTGAACGGTCTGGGTGCTGACTTTGACGGTGACACCGGTAGTGCTACATCGATCATGGTCAATGATTCTCTGCGTGAAACTGAAGCGTACCTGAAGACTCGTGTGGCCTGGATCACTCCTTCTGGCCGGATGCGCGCAAGCGTTGTCTACGATACTTCTGAATTAGTTGTTCGTAACTTGACTGGGCGATTCAATCACGTCGTCCAGGCGAAGGACATCATGAAACAAGTTGGCGTTACTCAGGCGTAAGTCTGAGTAGACGTCAGGAGCAAGCACATGGCCGAATTGTTACCCATTGAGAGTTATAATCGGCGCTTCAGTCTGTTTAAAACCAGCCAACTGGATGCGCCGGTGGTTTATCCGATTGCACGGATCAGCCTGCCCAAACTCTCTGCTCTGCATTTCGTGACATTGGATGGCGTGACTGTAGGTCCTCAGTCCTCTGATCCTCTGATGCGATCGATCCCTGGTGTGGTGTACGTCGACCACTTGACAACGTACCACTCACCGATCGGTAACCCGATCAAAGCTTTCACCAGTCCAGATGCATTGATCAACAACTATCGTCGTGTCAACCGTGCCTTCAGACCTCTGCGTAACTTGGATCGTCTGGAAACTGACACACGGTCGTTGGTGATCTTCAACTACTCGATCCTGGCGCATGTTGTTAAATACGCCTTGAGCTTTCGGGCCAGTTACTTTGCCTGGTACAACGTTTATAAGGAAGTGGTCACCAACGTCAATCGGATTGCTGAAATCAGCAACCGTAATCAGTTTATCGAGATCAACCTGCCTGACCGCATTCCTTCGCTCAGTGATCTGCGCGAATACGCGGTGCGGCAAACCAGCGACACGTTGGGCAAGTTCCGTTCTCCTGAGTTGAAGACGTTTGCTGATCTGTTCATGTGGGCAGGTAAAACACGCAACGCCAGTCTGCTGGGTAAGATCGATCCTAAACACTACAGCAAGGTCAACTTGCTGGTTCGTCGTTTGAATGGTTGGGTCGTGATCAATCTGGGTTGGCTGGATCAGTTCCGCAAAGGTGATGAAGTCAGTCTGGAGTCCAAGCTTGAGTCTGCGGTCGATATCACTAAGTCCCTGGAAACCCTGGGTTTTGAATCGGTCGACTATTCGGTTGAAGCGGTTAACATGGCGCCACAGTTGTTTCAGCTGCGTATGCTGAAAATGCTGACGGTCATTCATCAGGCCACCAGTCCAATTGCGACACAGACTGCGGCTAACGTCATTGACGAACCTCTGGTTGAGAACAACCTGGATGATGACGAGAAGATCGACGCACTAGATCTCTCATTCCAAGATGAACCTTACGTTCCTGAAAGTGATGAGTTGGGGGATGATGAACTCAGCTTGGCGGCTCTTGAGAAAGAGTTGGAAGAACTGGACCACATCAAGGAACTGAGTCAGGGCGTTGAATCAATTGACGATGACGATAACGTAGTCGATGCCAAGTCTGTCGACGTGGACATGTTCAGCCAGAATGGTGGGATTGTTGCGAAGGAAGGCGAAGCACTGATCCGTAAGGCTGATGAGCTGGCTGCCCAAGGATTGTTGACGCCGGCTGAATGGCGGCGTCTGATGCGTGTGTCGGAAGTCTTTGAGAACCTCCCTAACCCTTACGGCGGTGGTGAGACAATCAAGGAAGGCATGGTTACCAGTCAAGAGGATATCCTGATCAAACCTGAGGTCTTAACGACCGATGCGGTGGTGACGGACAAGTCTCTGGCCAGTAGCCGTGTTGACATCATGGAACGTCAGTACATCGACAAGGTCCTCAAGAAAGACATCCTGCGCTGCGTGACGTCCATGCAGAAAGCGGCGGTGGCGATCACGGGTTACTCGATTGACCGTTTCACGGATTTGACCAACGACAAAGAAACCCACACTGTCCGGTTCACTCCGGTGGTCGGTGTCCCATCTACCATCAAGTTCGACATTCCGGTTCTAAAGCCTGACGGTACGTTCCTGTACAACGGCACCAACTACCGCATGCGTAAGCAACGGTCGGACTTGCCAATCCGTAAGGTCTCTCCAACACGGGTTGCTTTGTCAAGCTACTACTCGAAGGTCTTTGTCGAAAGGTCTGAGCGTAAGACATTCAACTATGGCAAATGGCTGATCGATCGTTTGATCATCAAATGCCAGGACCGTGAAGATCCGTACGTCTCTGACGCTGTGGTTCGTCGCGCGGTCGATCGCAAGGCCGATGTCCCGTTGATGTACTCGACCATCGCTGAGCGGATTGCATCCTTTAAGGTTGGTGGTTTGCAGCTGTGGTTTGATTACCGTCAGCGTGTCGAGAAGTTTGATTACACCAAAGAAGAACGTGCGTTCGAGAAGAAGGGTTGGGTACTGTGTGGTCGTGAGACTTCAGGTCAAGCGCTGATCATGGACCCAAGCGGTATGATCTATCGGATCATCCCTGACGCTCAAGGTGGTACGGCTCACGAACTCGATACGATTGAATCGCTGACCGGCTTGGATACAGCGGACACACCAACCTACATGGCGGAGATGAAGATCTACTCCAAAGCTATTCCGGTGGGTGTGGGTCTGGCTTACCTGTTGGGCTTGAGCGGCTTGATAGAATTGGTGGGTGTGCAGCCACGTCGTGTTCCTGTGGGTGAACGTCTGAACACTCAGGCGGATGAGTTTGCAATACGCTTTAAGAACGAATCGTTGTTGTTCAAACGCAGTGACATGAAAGCCATGATGTTGTTCAGTGGCTTTAACCTGTACCACGCTCTGGTCCGTACCTACGACGTCGATCTGTTTGATCAGAAAGATGTTTACAGTGCAATCTTTGACCGGGCAGGTGTGGGTAGTCGTTACCTGCGTGAGATCGACTCGCTCAACACGTTGTTCGTCGACCCTATCACGGAAGATCTATTGAAGTGGATGAAGGAACCTACCACTTACGTCGGCCTGTTGGTTCGTTCTGTGGAAATGCTGGTCAACGATACGGTCAAGGCCCGTCGGGTAGATCGTGATGGTCTGGTAGAAAGTCTGGAACGTGTACGTGGTTACGAACGTGTTGCTGGTGTGGTGTATGAAACGTTGTCTAAGGCTGTGCGTTTGTATAACGCTCGGGCCAGTACCGGTAAGTCTTCGGTGCAGGTCAATCCAAACGACACGATGAACACCATCATCCAGGATCCAACCACTTCACCTGTCAACAACATCAACCCTATCCACGCCTTGCGTGAACGGGAAGTGATCACCTTCGGTGGTCGTGGTGGTCGTAGTCGTCGGGCGATGGTTGCATCGACGCGTTTGTTTACCGATGAAGACATGGGCTTTATCTCCGAAGGTACGGTTGACTCTGGTGACGTGGCTATTATCACTTACCTGTCTCCGAACTCGAACGTGACGTCAGTACGCGGTACGGTGCGGATGTATGACGCCAAACGTGACGGTGCTTCGTCGATCATGTCCACTGCGGCTCTGCTGAGTTTTGGTGCAGACGGCGATGATCCGAAACGTGTGAACTTTATCACAGTGCAACACGGCCACGGGATTCAATCGGCTGGTGGTGAAGTGCAGGGCGCTCGGACGGGTATGGAGCGAGTCATTGCTTCCAGGATGACGCCTGAGTTTGCCACGACTGCTAAAGGTCCTGGTGAAATCACAGAGCTGTCAGAGAACCACTTGGTAGTAACGTACAAGGACGGTGTCATCGATCGTTTCCCATTGGGTCTGCTACACACGAGCGCTGAGGGTTCTACTTACCCGAACACGATCAAGACCGGTTTGAAGTTGGGTGACAAGGTTGAGCAGTATGACGTCATGACTTACAACGCCGGGTTCTTCAAACCAAGTTCTATCGATAAACGTCGTGTGGACTACATGAACGGTTGCGTAGGTCGGGTAGCACTTCGTGAAGCAACGTACACCGTAGAAGACAGTAGTTCTTTGGCGGTAGCGTTCGCTCAACGGATGACTACGTTGGTGTCCAAGCCTAAAACGATCATCGTTGATTTCCGTGAAGGTGTGGAAGGGTTGGTTAAAGTCGGCGATAAGGTTGACCTTGATACAATTCTATGCACCATCCAGGGCGCTGTTTCGTCTGATGCTGGCCTCTATGACGATGCGACTCGCGAGACTCTGGCACGTTGGGCTGCGATGGCTCCAAGAGCCAAAGCTGTCGGGGTGGTTGCCAAGATCGATGTCATGTACAACGGTGACATTGACGACATGTCGGAAACCTTGCAGGTCATCGCATCGGAATCTGAACGTGAACGCAAACGTTCCGCCAGGCGCTTGGGTGAGGAATATCGCACCGGTCAAGTACCACGTCAAGTCAGGATCGATGGGCATAATCTGGAACGTGACCAGGCTATCATCATGGTTTACATCACCACTCCTGTTGCCATGGGTATCGGCGATAAGCTGGTGATTGCTAATCAGATGAAGAGTACCGTCGGTGAGATCCTCTTTGGAGACAACCGAACAGTAGAAGGTGAGACGATCGATCTGATCTTCGGAGCCAAGTCTTGCGTCGACCGGATTGTTACCAGTCCTTTCACGATCGGTACAACCAACACTGTCCTGCGGTTCATCGGGGAAGAAGCCTTCAAGATGTATTTTGAAGGTAAAGAGTAATCGCACCACTCCCGGCTCGAAAGCCGGGAGTGGCTGTATGTACACACATGAGGTAACAGTAATGTCTCCAACGGAATTGAATAACCTGCCTATCGTTGGCACCGCTATCCAGCTTATCAGCGAGATCGCTCTGGAGGTCGTTGGTAACGACGTGGCGTCTGAAGTAGGCGGTCAGAAGATCACTCAATCGTCTGTCAAGATCCTGGCAGCCGCTTCCCTGAACAAAGTACTGAGCGAGAAACTTTATGCTTGATCCAAACGCTCTCAGCGCCGCGATCGCCGTGGTGCAGGACCAAGGTAGCCGTGGAGTGATGCTTGGTACTGTCGCTGACACTCCACTCTCTCTTCTGGTACGCGATACACCAATCATCGGTATCGATGCGCAAGCCTCGAACTACGATTCGGTTATCGCGACCATGGTCGACATCAGCCGCGATCCGGCTCACGCCGCTACCATGCAAGACGTCGTACAGCTGGCCGCAGGCGGCGTACGTCGTTCGTTGGACTTCACCCGTAATACGGTCATGCCGCATTTGCGCAACTTGATCGAACAATACGGCGTCAGCATCCAAGCCATGGGCGCTGCTCCCCTGCCGTACGACATGGACATCGTTTACCAGCCTGAGGTTTACAAGACCTCCGTCGCTGCTGCATTCCTGGAACGTTGGGAAGCTGTCCCTGCCATGAGTGCACCTGCACCCGTGTCGTTGGGTCTGTACACGCCTGAAGAAATCTTTGCACTGGCCAAGCTGACTGATGATGGTGGTTTCAACACCTCTCTCGAGAAGCTGCTCAACGCCAATGAAGGTCGTGGTGTCCAGGCTATCATCAATGTCATTAAAGGCATTGATTCGGTCACCTCGATCGATGACAACTACGCCTTACCTTTGGCGTTGGTGCTTGCCAACATGGACACGCCGAAAGAAGGCGTGCAGATGACGTACAGCAACTACAACAGCACACGTGCCTTACTGGCCATGTTGGCTGGTAAGAAAGCGCTGAATGTGATTGCACGTCTGAATCACGCACTCAATGTAAACGGTATCTACATGCCGGGTATGTTGGTAGCGGGTAAGATCAACCTGTGTGGTGAAGTCTACAAAACCATGCTGGACAAAGGTCTGACCGCTGAAGCGTTGATCGGTAACGAACTGCTCAATCGCAAGTATCGTTCGCTGCAACTGACTGACCCTGCGGTGATTGCTGAACTGACCGAAGTCTACAACCGTGATCGCGGTGTGCGTGAGCAGGCTTATCTGCTGACCAAGCGTCAACGTGCTCGTACTGTTCTGATGAACGTGCTGCGTGAAGACCAGAAGCGCATTGCTGCATCTGGCGAGTTCACCGTTGAAGGCGACACTGCTGAGAAGTCCTGGGGGCGTTTGAAAGATTTCCTCGACAAGCTCATGACTACGCTGTGGGCAGATTCCGAGCCTACCACGTTGATCGCTGCGGCAACCTGCGCTGTCTGGTACGCACACACCGATGCTTCGAAGATCATCGACATCATGTTCGACATCGAGAAGTCCAATCCTGGTCTGCCTTCCAAAGAAGTCGCGACCCTGGCTACCTTGCGTTACATCAGCGAATGGGTTGCCAGTCAGATCGTAGTTGGTGGTAATCCTGCTGAAGGCGTCTGAGGGCTGAGTCATGCGAGCATCTGACTACAAGCGCTCGAAGACCCGTGTGGATGCCTGCTTGAAACGAGTAGGCGATTCCCTCATTGCTCTGGAACCTTTGCGGATTCACATCCCTGAACGTTTTGCTGAGCGTGATCTAGCTGTGATTGAGGACGTCTCATGCGTCCTCGGTTTCCTGGCGATCATCACTGAGGACAACTATTACGCAGCGTCCACGGTTACGGGGATGTTCTACACTGACCCAGATCGGGTTGGACGCTGCGTGGTGGATGACAAGGGTTACATCGAGCTAAGTTACGATAAAGGTTCACGGGTTATCTCCAACACCAACATCGTAATGATCGACAACATGATCCATCGGGTTTATACCGAGATGTACGGTAAGGGTAACATTCCGTGGTATTACAGCTACGAAGACCTACCGCGCATGTTTTACGAGACAGGTAAGTACAACGGCGTGAAGCTGGGTGCCGATCTGTCGATCCTGGAGTACGCCGCAGCGCAGTTGTGCCGTGATCCAGACGATCCTACCAAATACTACCGTCAACGTCCTAACGCCAAGGCTGAGAGCGTCACAAACCCACCTTACTTCGTAGGGTTGCGGAACGTGGCCTTTGGTGCAACTAACCTTGCATCCAAACTTCCTGGTTCTTATTTCGATGATGGCATGACTAGCGTGTTGACGCGTCCATCCGATCGCAGTGAGCGACTGGAGACGATGCTTCGGCAATAAAGGAATTCATCATGGCCAACGTTGCAATGCTTCAACAGAGTGGCCCGGTTACGTCTTACAGCAACATTGCTTTGGCAGGCAGTTGTAAGCAGGGCATCCTCAAAAAACTCGACAATGGTTACTGCGAAATTATCCTCGGTGCGTTTGCAGCGTTTGGTAATGGTGGCTGGTTGTACGATGCGCGCACCGCCATGCGCTACATCGAGCAGGATCGAGACTTCCTGGCGTTGCTTCAGTCAGGTCGTCTGCGCAGTGAGTGGGGTCACCCGCGCCGTCTACCGGGTATGACTGACCAAGACTGGTTCATCCGTATCTGCGAGATCATGGAGAACAACGTTTCTTCTCACATCCGCAAGATCAGTGTTTCGATGAACACTGTGCGTGATGAGCGTGGTCGTATGGTTGTGGCTGTGATCGGTGAGGTTCGTCCATCGGGTCCTCATGAAGGCAGCTTCCAGCGCATGCTGGATAACCCGGATGAAGATGTCAACTATTCCATCCGCTGTTTTGCCAACAAAAACTTCAAGATGATGACCAAGCACATCAACCGGATCATCACTTGGGACAGCGTGTTCGACCCTGGTATCAAGGTCGCCACCAAGTACAAAACGCCAAGCCTGGAATCGCGTGCGGTTACTCAGGTGTTGGACGATGTCGAGTTCAACCTCGACCAGTTGCGCCAAGGTCTTCTTGATCCTGCCAACGCAGCCAGCTTTGAGAACATGTCACCGTTCGTCAAGGTACTCGATGGTCTTTACGAAGACACTCGCGTCAGTATCGCAATGCCAACCACTTTGAAATGGTAAGCTACTTTACCCACAACTGGAATTAAGTTAATGGACCTGAGCCAACTGATGCGAGACTACGCCGTTGAAAGCGGCGAGATGATCGTAGAACAAGTACCTGAGAATACTCAGGAGATGTTGAACGATCTGTTGATTCAAGAAACCATCGCCGCTGGCGAGCCGACTGTTACTGCTCAGCTGGATCAGGCTGAAACCAGCGAAGACATCGCTGATCAGTTGGACGACCTGGCTGATCGCGCTGACGCAGTCATCGCTACCCAGGCTGATCCTGAAACCGCAGTATCCGCCGATGTGCTCAACGTCTCGATCGAATCGCTGCACCGCGAGTTCAACGTCGTCATGCGTGCTCACAAACTGCAAGAGGTCTTCAAGGCTTCCAGCTTTGAATCCGCTGGCAGCGACAGTGATCGCCTGACCGGTTTGGCAGCTGATGCTCGCCGCACCGCTGTGGTTACCCGCGGTCACGCTAAAGCACTGAAGGATCTCAGTGCTGAAGCAGGCGACATCCTGCGCTTCCTGCGTCAGGACAAAGCACGTTTGCAGAAAGCCAACGCGACTTTGGGCGCAGCCGTGGGTAAGTTGAACGGTCAATTGGCTGATCTGAAAGATGATCCGAAGATCATCAACCACGAAGGCATTGGTCGTTGGTTGACCGTGGAAGGCAAGCCGATCAAGAGCTTGAAAGACGCGGTTGAAGACGAAGCCAAATGGCTGGGTAAAGCGCACGACGCGGTTGATAAACTGGTGACCGAGTTGAAAGTCGCCGCGACCAAGCTCAAGGGCGACCCAACCCTCAGCGTCGATACGTTGCTGCCTGCCTCGATGTTCACGGCTGTCAACGGCCTGAGCACTGGTACCGGTGCGCTGATGGGTAACATCACCATCACGGGCGTAAGCACTGGCGAGAAAGTTTTCAAATACAAACGCGAGAACGAGTTCGTCGTCAGCAAAGGTAAAATTGCCAAAGCTGTCGGCTGGGGCATATTGGCAACTATCGGTTGGGGATTGGTCGGTGGTCTCGGCATCGCTATCGGTGGCGTCTTGACTGGCGGTCTTATTTCAGGATTGGCTGGGACCTCGGTTGGGGTGGCGGCCACTAACCTGGCTGTTCGGACGGCTGGTGCGGTTTCTGCCGCCAAGTCTTACGATGAAGATGTCAATAAATCTGAAGCTCAATCGGTGGCTAACCCTTCCGATCTGAAATCGGCATTGACCACGATCTTGGGTTACACCAAGTTCACCAACTTCCACATGGATGTGGATGGTACTGGCGAACTTGTACAGATGTTGGATGCTATTGACGAGTTCAAAGGGGCTCGCGTCGCCTCTGGCGCCATCTTCGATGCACTGAGTCGCTGCATGGAGATCTCTGAGATCATCTACGATCAAGCTATCTACACTACCACCAGCGCCGCTACACTGGCTTCTAAAGCAGTCTAAGCGACATAGTCCCCTCCTACTGGCGTGAACCAGTAGGAGGGGCTTTATGCTGCATTATAATCGTAGTTAAAAAATCTATGGTCACACATTGTAGTATTAGACACAGGCAACAATCAGAGGAAATTGGCATGTTCCCCAGAGAGCCAGCAACTTACATCATGACACATCGCCCATCTGGCGTGTATTACATTGGTTCTACAGGTAATCTTAATTTAAGAGTAGCTCAACACAAATACAAAATCATTAACGGGGAACATAACTCAACGCAGTTCAAAGCACTCTCATCGCGTTGGGAAGATATTTCTATCGAGTATGAACTTGCGGTTGATTACCACAACGCTGAGAGTCTAGAAATAGCTCTACTGAAAACAAACATCAAAGACCCATTGTGTTCTAACGCAATGACCACTGTCCAAGAATGGGCTAAGGCTACCACGCACTTTGACGAAGCTCGTCGTAAATCAGCTGACACGCGGAGGGGTAAACCCAGAGATGAGTTGACTCGTTCTAAAATAAGCGCGGCTAAGAGTCGCCGTATAGTTGGCGACGGAGTCGAATACGCATCAGCGTTGGAAGCTTCTCAGAAATTAGGAATACCGTACAGAACTGTTCGATCTAGATTGGGCAGTAATAATGGCTTAGGTAAGCTCTGGTACTACTTGTAACCCAACCCCAAATAGAAACAATAATGTCTCTATCAACTCGAAATTCCCGTGGAGGGAACTATCATGAAAACTACACACGAACTGTTCATCGAAACTTTCAACAACATCACCGTCAAAGTTCCATTCAATCCTGAGTGGAACAATGGCACTGGTTACTTCAACGGTCTGGCAGAAGCGAACCTGGGTCTGCCCGTCGGTACTCGTTTCACCACCGTCACCGAAGGTGAGAACGATCGCAAGATCGTCGGCATCGTTACAGGTGCGGGTAACGTGGTCTTCTTCGAACGTTACACTGCTGGCAAGAACGGCGTTATCACGCTGAACCTGCCACGCGCATTGACCGGTCTGTACGACACTGGCGTACAGTCTCCGATGATCTTCGAACTGGCTGTCGGTGGTACTGGCGGTTGGAACGCTAACATCGGTAAGGTGCTGGACCGCTACGTTGAGGCTGGTTTGAAAGAAGCCAAACTGGTTGAGGTTGAATAATCTCAATCTAAAGAAATACAGTAACACATCACCACCTTGAATCAAATCCCTAATTGTTCGCAATACCACCATTTGGAGTAATACCGCATGTCCACTGAAATCATGAACGTTACCGCTGAAGTTGTTCGCAATGCAAACTTCGTTACCAAGCTCAAAGGCCTGGCTACCGCTCACCCGATCGGCGCTCTGGTTGTTGGTACCGGCACCGTTGCTCTCGCCAGCTACGGCGCGTACAAGATCACCCGTTCCATCTTCGGCCGTAAGTCTGCACCTGTGCAGATCAAAGCTCAAGTCGCACCAGCACCTGCCCCAGTCGTCACCCCAGCGCCGGCTGCAACTGAAGCTGCGTAAACCAGAGACACTCAGGAGCCGAAAGGTTCCTGAGTGTTCTTTCTTTTTTTTTGTAAGTAAACCAAACATAATCACACATTACCAGATTAGACAATACTCATCGATGGAGCAGTACGCATGACACAGCCTCGCCGTAGTACAATAAACAAGTCGATTGATCTTCAAGCTTCTCTGGCTATTGTCAGTCTGCTTGAGTTACATCTCGCCAAAGAAGAAAGCTACGGCTATCATATTGAAGTCGAGATCTACAACCACACAATCACGTTGGCTCAAGGAAACCCTGATAGTAAGGACTCACCAGGCACTGAACGTGTGGCTGCGATCACATTCCCTTACCGGGTGTCCAGTGAGATTATTATCGAGTTCGGTTTGGCTACCAGTTTCGAAACGATGGAAGAGCTGGACACCGATCCAAGACCTATGGCGTTGTATGACACCAAACGTCTTTGCGAATCATCCATCGATTCCATGGAAGTCAAGTCGGTGAGTTTCAATCACAACGACTTCGACGGCGCTGTTAACTTTCTGTACAAATGGCTGTTCCCAGAAATCCCTGCATCTGCGTAATAAGTTACAAACGTTGTAAGTCCTGTGTTCAGAGGTAACCCGCCTCGACACGAATACCTAACCCGTGTAAACCCGTAAAGTAAGGAAGTGTTCCAATGACTGCTAAACTCCCAGCTGATAACATCCGCGCCATTGCTGATGCCCTGAAGCCTGCAATCGAAATCGATCCAACCACCGGCGTCGCCAAAGCCGACACCGCTGAAGATATCTTTGCTCAGTTCCTGCCGGCCACCATCACCCTCGACACCGTCAAAGACGTCCAGGGCGCGATGCTCGACTTCTCCGCTGCCCAGACCCTGGCGCACGGCGAGTTGCAGATCAACCACATGCACAAACACCCTGAGCTGAAATCCGGTTCGCTGTCGACCAAGATCGGCTACAGCAGCTTCGAATCCAGCATCAAGCGCGAAACCTCCGGCGTCGCCATGGGCAAAGCCTGGAAGAAACAAGGCGTTGCTGTTACTGACGTCGTGCTCGGCACCGGCCGCAAGAAGTCTGACTACAACACCGCTGTCGCCTATCTGGGCGAGCACGCAGAATCGGTCTTCGCTAACTAAGCGAAACTGGTATGTTAGCAACCCTGGAAGGGCCAACCTCTGGGGAAGCTGACACGTCATACATCGGGGGAGCAATCCCCCGATGTATGCTCCATCTTTATTTTTTGTTGATGATCGTTTATTTAGGAGAATGTCGTGAGTCGTAATATCGCCGCCGCCAAGAACTACTTCCAATCCCCTGCGTTGTTCTACGTGTTCGTTCTGCAATACACGGACGGCACTGTAAGACAACGGCTGTTGGGGATTACTGAACGCCATTACCAATCCCTACAGCTCGCTCAGGTGTGGAACAATAACATCAGTCAAGAGCTTACCGCAGTGGAACGCATTGTCGGTACGGACTCAGCGACAGATGCACGTGAAGTGTTGTTGCGTCTATATGAAGGAATGACCAAAAACGGGAAGTGATCATGTTCAAGTTTTCTCAATACAACTTTGGCTTGTCCCGCAATGACTTGATTGAGTTTGAGTTCAAGGACAAGGAAGAGTTATTTGCTCATTACCTGTTTGCCAATTACGCCAAGCGTACCATCTTCCACCGCTTCTCTCTTAAGGACACACCTAACTACGGTGTGGTTATCCTGGGGGAGTATTACGGTGGTACTGAGTGGCACAAGCTTGGCCGTATCGAAGGTGACGTGAGTCAGCTCGATATTCCTTTTAACGAAACCAGTTGGATGGTCTGAATGAAACCTCGTTACGTAGAACTCGCACAATTGCTCGAAGCGATATCCCAAGCTGAAGCAAAAGCCCAGGGTGCCTTTACTCCGGTGCATGAAATTCAATACCTGCCCATGGGCGGCGAAGATCAGCGCACCACCAACAGCCACTGGGTTGGTTATCATTTCTTCAAAGAAATCCCTGAGGAGAAAGCTCGGGTTGTCACAGTTGGTTATGTCACTGGACCGAGGACCTGGGAAGTCTGTGTCGGTCGAGCAGGGGCGTTTAAGGCAGCAGATGGGAGAGCGTCATGGCCTCGCACCATCCGTAAGGATTCGGTAAGCGATCAGGAACAGATCAGTCAGCCAGACGGCGTTACTAAATCGCTCACCAACTCTGACGGCGAAGATACCAGCTTGCGGTTCATATTCAGCCTGAAGGAAACAGAGTCAGTTGCCAAACTGGTGACGGCCTTTCTGATCCACTTGGAAATCCCATCAACTCTAAACTACCTGTAAGGGTTAGCCAATGAAATTGGTATTTGAAGATCTTCGTAGTTACAGTGAGATTGAAAAAGCAATCTTCCGTCAGGAGAAACTTCGTATTGTCTTTCGTACAGATCAAAACGACAAACCTCGCATGGACGGTGTGACCGAACTCGATATTGAGATCACTGACACGATGACTGTGGCAGAAGCAATCTTCGCCATCCGAGGGGCATTTGTTCGCCGCCCGCCTTTCGCTACACTTATTGGACGTACCGGGATTGTTCCCCATGGGCAAGCGCTGATTAAAGATCTGCGTTTCCGTGAACCCTTAATGACCCGACTGAAGGAGCAAGGAGATGTTTGAGCTAAAACAACATTGCGCATTGATTCTTTCAGATAGTCCTGAGACGGATGAACTGATTATCAAGTCGTATGGGTTTACCGGTACGAAGCGGATCGAAGTTCCTGTGGGTTTTCAATGGCAGAAAGCTTTCCGTAATGAAGAAAGTCACGACATTTACATCGTCCGGCTTGATGAACAGGACCTGGATTGGCTGAGTCGTTTTGGCTTCTCTGGTACTAGAGAAGGTATCTGGACGGCCACCGGTGAAATCTACAAACGTTACTTCATTCCAGAGGATGGTAGACGACCTGAGACAATGGATGTCTGGTTCGACATCGTAGCCGTCGGCACTCCTAACGTACTGGTCCTCAAGAAGCGGCGTGGCACGGACGTTACTCCAGATTGGTTTATCACCCGTCCCTGATTCAGAGGAGAATGAAAATGTCTGACCTCAATCTCACCGTTGAGAACTGCATGACGCTGGATGCACTTGAATCTGCCTTGATCCGTCAAGTAGGCATTCGTGTGATCTTCCGCTCTGATCGCAACACAATTATCCACGATCCTAAGTACGCTTCGGAATGTCTGAACTACGAGTTAGACCTTGAAGGGGCGACAGTAGGAAGCTGGCGTGAATGGATTACTCGAGCTACGGGTAGTACACCGGTGTTCGTTTCTCCACGGGGTGTGATTCCCGCTGGACACACTCTGATCAAGAGTATCCAGTTCCCACCGATCGGTGACTGATGCAAACACCAGGGCTTCGGCCCTGGTGATACACTTCTTTTTTTGTTTTGTTATGACCTACTGAGAGCTTCTCTAAGCCTCTTCTTTACATTACAGCCATACTGATCGGTTGTTTAGTTTATAATGCCTTAGGATTGATTGCAGAAGGCCATAGGGCATAAAGCCCGGCACTAGGCCGGGCAGTATGTTGAGTCGTGTTACGGTGTAACCAGTTGACGCTTGAGGTTGACGATCTGCTCGCTGTAACCAACGTTGCTGATCGCCGTGACATTGCTGTCCACCGCAGAGATGAAGTTCGGCTGGTACTGAGGATCGATACCGGTAACACGAACAGCGTCCATGAACGATTGAGCCAGCTTGTCCACCGCGTAACCCACTTTCTGCCAGCCAGTCCAGGTCAGGTTGTAGGTGACGGTTTCGCCGTCTGCCTGCATTTGACGCGAACCAGTGTTCTCACCGATGTCGCCAGTGATCCAGAAGTTGGTGATCAGCCAAGCGCGCTGAACTTTACGGAAGGTCTTGTCTGGCTCGTAAGCCAAGATAGTACCGCCGTACATGTCGGCCAGCTGGTCGGTGAATGCGTCGGTTACGCCAGAAAGCAGCGCATGGCCAACGTCAGGGTCACCAATCAGGTAACGCGTCATGTCTTCCAGGAAGCGGATGACCGGCATGTTGTCTTTCTCAACAACGGTGCTGGTGATCTGCGAACGTGCACGGGATACACGGGACGGAGTCTGGAAGACCTCGCCTGCTTGACCCAGCTGCGTTTCCTGGTTAGCAACGTTCAACGTCTTGTTGAAGCCAGTCCAAGACTGCATCATGTTTTCGATGAGGTTCTTGTACGCCGCGATGTACTCGGTGGCGTTTGGCATCAACGTCAGGCCAACCGGCGCCTGCAAGACCTTGATGATCATCGGCTTACGGATGTAGTCCGTGGCCGACGGGTAATACGCCAGGTCCGTGATGTAACCATTCTGACCCTGGACACCCAGGTTAGTGATCGGCATCTGGGCGTTTTTGGCGTACGCTTTGTTCGCGATCTGCGTATCCTTATAGCGTGCCATTATGCAGCCTCCTCAGTCCGGCGACGTTGAGCAATGATCGCCAGATTTTCAACTGTGCGGATGTTCTCGCCAGCCATTGCGATATCCAGGTGCCATGGGAAGCCCAACGCTTCGTCCAACGCGGTGTAGTAGGCATTCGGGGTAACATCAACCCGATTGTCATACTTACCGGTGGTCTTGACGGTGACCTTGTCGTTGACCATGTCCAGGAACTGGTCATCGGTCAGTTGCGAATCGCCTGACATTTCACGCCACACGATGTTGCCGATGCGGGTGAGGTTGCACGCGATCTGCACGTTGAGGTACGAATGCAACACCGAAGTGTGGTCTTCGTAGATCGACTGCATGCCAGCCCAGAACAGACGGGACATGTCGTAGAACTCAGCGTAGTTCAGGCCGTTAGCCCAATCGGTGTTACGCACGCTGTCGTCGCGAGTGGTCGCGTTGTGGTTGCGATAACGCGTGACGATGTTTTGCTCACCACGACCGAAGGCGTAGGTGTTGTTCATCTCGCCGTTCTCAGCGCCCATGTAACGAGCACCCAGGATGAGAATGAATTCCAGGAACGGAACCAGGCCATCGTAGTTGTCGTTGATCAGGTAGCCGGCGTTCGAGAACATCGCAACGCGGCACGCCTTGGTGCCGAACTCAGCCGATTCCGAGATTGCACGGAAGTGCGAGCGCAGCGTAACGGCGATCGACGCATCTTGCGATGGCGTGTTGATCGCTTTGCTCACGTCCTGTGTGCAAACGTGTGGATACACGTCTGGACGCAGCGCCAGGAAGTTCGCAAACTTCTTCTTGGTGTCCACAGGGAAACCCGAGTCCCAGATCGAATCGTACGGCATGCGCGCGATGTTCTTGAACGGGATTTCAGACGTAGCAACGCCGTCGAGCATTTCGTCGAACACGGTGTTGAAGTTAGCTGCGGAGACGTCACCGTCAGCACCGCCCACCATGTAGTGGTTGCTCATCTCGCCGAACAACAGACCGCCTTGCGCAGGACCTTCAACAACGAAGGTAGCGTAAGGGTTGCCGTTGATGTCAACGCCGGTCAGGAAGTTGAACAGGTTGACGTCAGCAAACTCTTCACCGGTGTGCGCAGCTTCGAGAGCAGCGAACTTGGTGAGCATTTCTGCGATTTCGTCGTTGTAGACGTGGATCTTTTCGAACGGACCGAAACCGGTGAAGTTAGCTTCATCAGTCGATTCGTACGAAGGGATGATCTTCTTGTCCACGTAGAACTCGACTTCGGTATCGAGGTCGATAGTCCCTTTCTTGAACGAGAAGTCCACGAAGCCATCGCCACCCAGGGTACGAGTAACCTGTGCAGTCGATTTGGCCGAAGCGCGGCTAACCACTTGCATGCGATACAAGAACGCACCCAGGGTTTCTTGCAGCTCTTCGTCAGCAGCATCGACGCTGTTGATGGTCGGTGCGATCAGACGGAAACCGAGGTTGTCGCCCTTACCGCCAACGAAGCGAGCCAGCACGTCGGACACCGGCGTCTGTACAGACAGGCTACCGTCTGCGGCAACCATCGTGCCTTCAGTGGTGTTAGCCGAACCAAAGCTCGAGGTTGGGTCTTCAGCAGAAACCGGACCGATGGCCACTTTACGCCACTGAGCACGGATACCCGGAATGGTTTCGCCGGTAGGGATCTTCTCACCCTGTGCGTTCAGCTTCAGGCTGTTATCGCCGTTACGCTCGTACAGTGGAACCACGTCTTCAACGTAGTCCAACACAAGACGAGCACCCGACTGCTTAGCACCCGGTGCGCGCAGACCCACGAACAGACATTTGCCGCCGGCAGTAAAGTGCGAGCGGATGAACTGCGATTGGTGGGTGAAGAAGGGAGACTTCGGATTGAGGATCTCGCCACCGTACAGCAGAGTGAGCGAAGAAGCATCCACGTAGCGAGCACGGTTGGTTTCACCCCAAGGAGCGAAACTTGCAAACAAAGGAAGACGAATCGGTAGAGACTCGGACGGCATGGCGATGTTAACCGCCCCCTCGTCCTTAATGCCTCGGAACTCAGTCCTTGGCAAAGAGCTGTAAGCACTTACATTGGTGGACATCAGGAGTTACTCCCAAACATGTTCTGCGCAGAACAGTGAAATCGAGGAATGTTATGGCCAGCAAACTCCAGCCAGGCGTATAGCCTAACATGTGGAGTCAGCATAGTATTTTTTGTTTCTGTTTACAGCAGCAATTGTAACTTTTTAACTTACATAGGTAGGAGACAAGAACAATGTTCGAGACCCCATATCAGACCACACCTTGCAAGCGTTTTTCTTTGGAGAAAGCTGCCACTGGGGTCCGTAAACTGGAAATCAACGATGAGCTGTTGCAACCGCCTGGTGCACATACCGGTGTGAAGATCATTCCACCTGGTCTGGGTGACTTCCCGCCGTTTCAGCAACCCATCACAAAATCTGAAATCCCAACCCTTGAAGCATCCGTGGTTCTCGATGGCCGTCAGCTATTAAGAGCCGATGGTCGGGCAGTAAAAGAAGACGTACTCAACCACGCTGTCCTTTCTGCCAACCTGACCTCCATGTGGATCGATGGCGGCGCAGCCATGCGTAAGGACATGCTCAACCTCGGTGAGTTTCCAGCCAAGGTGTTTGGTTCATGGTTGGGTCAGGCGTTGGCATTGCGTTTGAGTCTCGACCTTGGTCAGTCCGCAATGTTGCGTGCCGTGACTTCTATTTATTACATCCAGCTGTTTGATCCGCTGCCGGAGAATGCCACTGACGATGACCGCGACAAGATCTTGATCCGCGCTGTCAGGTCAACGCCTGGTGTGGATTATGACACCTTGCTGGGTATCCTCGGAACAATCCCGGTGTTGAGCGATATCAACGATTACGTCGCGTATGTGAAGAAAGTCATCGACTCTCCACGCACCGAACAATTGAACATTTCGCTCATCTACACAGCACTGGGACACAGCTGGGGTCCACAGTATCGGGAAGCCGTCGCTGTGGCATTGGAATACCCACCTATTTTTCTGTCTCTGGTCTACACCACCTGCAAGCAACGCAGCTACACCAAGACAGGTCTGGGTAAGATTATTGAACGCGTGGTCTATCGCGACAATGACCGTGAGTTCGTCAAGAACGTCAATCACCTAACGGGTACTGTGGGGTAACACATGGTCAGTTCAACCGACTTTCTGGTCGATCATGCGTACCGAAATGTCTGGTGTTCGCCCAGTCAGGATCGGCAGCATATCGTGGCTCCGAAACGAGTCACCAAGCGTAATGGTGCGATAGCAAACGTTTCGATCGGGATGCGGGTGTGGAACTTACCTTCTCCTACCGACTGGTACCACGTCTTTGCCATCGGAGACCTCCCACCTGAATTGGTGGGGATGGAACAGATCAAGGATAAGTGGGTATCGGCACGGGGTCATTCGATTGCAACTTCGTTGTTGATTGACACGTACCTGAATAACGGCTTGCGCATTCCTACGATGCACGTCTACTTCCTGTACACCTACGGCGGCTCAATGATGGTGGCTATTAAAGACACCAAGCAAGTAGCTGACCTGGGTATCGTGCAGCCGTTCATTCGCTGGCGCAGTAGTTCGTACTTTGATGACCCTACCAGCTCCATCCCGAAGAACAGTGGGATTGAGATCGAAGGGATTACGCCGGCTACACAAGCGGCGTTCAGCCTCTTTCAAGCGAAGTGGCGTGCTGCCAAGTTAAAACCCGGTTATGCCATGGCGTACGTCAATGGTCGTCGGGTCAAGGACCTGAACGCTACCACTGTCAAGTTGGGCGACCACATCGAGTATGTCCGTGACGCTTCTGTGAAAGAAGTCATGGAGATCAAACTCAAGGCGCTGAAATCATTCGACAGTATCCGGGACAACAAAGGGAAGTACCTGATCCCTCGTCCTGGTCTGGGTGTCGAGATCGACTACGCTGATGATGTCGATGTGTTCCTGTTAAACTACAAGTTGGCTGCGGCGTATAACGGCCTGTACTACAACCAGAACCAAGTCGACGCAGTACGGATGGTGACTCACCGCGATTATTCGCTGCCGAGCACGTACGTAAACAGTCTGGTCAACATGACGGCTGACTGGATCTGGAATGACGACCTGCGCGCTGAAGTGATCGTTCGCCACAGCGGATGGAAACGTAAGTTGGTGGATGAGGCTCACCGGATCAAGGAGTTGTTCAAACTCCCCGAAGCTAAACGTCTGGATGCAATGATCGGTACACAATCGGTCAGCGTCTGGAAAGCTGCGGAACTGGAAAACAGCCCTTATGTCAAACTCATGGGCGCTGCTGACGGTACGATCACTCGCGGTATGGTCGAACAGGCGTATGGTTACAATGCCATCTCTCGCCTGATTGGCGACACTCCGTTTAAGATCCCTGCTCCAAATAACGGTTGGGTACAACTACCTCGTGGTCTGTGGGAACTGTCCACGGTCTTCGAATACGACACTGCGGGTAAGTTGATCAACTGGTACGTCCACGACAACTCGTTGCAGTACCCGATCCGTAACCCATTGACCTGCCGTTACATCGAAGCTTACTCAGGTCGGGGCGGGATTGGTTTGACCACGGTCTACGACAAGAAGGTCGTGCCACTGACTACGGGTGTTGACTACCGCTATTACCAGGCGGACATCAACAACGGTGTACCCAAGAACAACTGGAAAGATGTCACAGGCGATACCAAGTACGTCACAGTTGCTAATGGCGTAGCTACGTGGAATGTGGACCTGACTAAGAACAACGTGGCTGTGAAGAACTCGCAGAACTTCCTGGCGTACACGGTTGATCTGAACTACCAAGACGACCTGTTGGCGTTTAGCGTCAATGCAACGGAAATCAAGGTAGGGTTGGTTCCTGGTGGTGGTGTCTTGGACATTCCTCCAGGGCAGATGGATATCTTCCTCAATGGACATGGTCTGGTCTACAATGTGGACTACTACATCGAGTGGCCGATGGTCTGCATCGTTAACAAATCGTACCTGATCGACGGTCCGGTGCAGAAGGTTACCGTTCGTGGTCGTGGGTTCTGTAACACGGACTTGACGTTGGAACATGTCAAGGATTCAGGTTGGGTCAAATACGGTCAGATCAGTCACAACGCAGCCTTCAACGTGCGTGATGACAAAGTCACCGTGGTTGAGATCGCCGGCGCGATCTACGACCGCTCGGAAGTGAAGTTCAGTGAAGACGGTTTGCAAGTGATGACGACAGTCCTCAATGGATCGCCGTATCAGATCAAGCAGCCGATCATTCCGATGATGGGTTACACGGATACCGACACGTACACATTGCGTGCTCAAGCTGAAGCGATTGATGCTGAAGTGGAAGGGTATCTGTCCATCGGTTTGCCTGAACCTAAACCTACCGGTCCTAATCCGATCCCGGCCTGGTACGCAGTCTTCAGTCCATTCACCACGAAGTTGATCTGGGACATGCTCAACGGCATCTTGCCGATGGATGAGTTCAAGGGCGAGTACAGTCTGGACTTCCTCAAGGAAAGGCTGATTGGGTATGAGTGGATCTTGCAGTTTGATCCCGCTCTTAAAGGTGTCGATGAGAATTACATCGTCATCGATCCACACCCTGAATCTGTTCCGATTGAGCTGAACATCTACCAGTACCGGCTGCTGGATCGTGCTCTCCAGGTTTTCCTCAACAATAACGTGACTCTGAACCGCCATACCGTCATCGTTGAAGAAGGCTTTGAACACGAGACTGATGACCACCCACATCCGCACCGCACGTGGGAAGAAGTCGGAGCATAAACCCAAGGAGCAGGTAATCCTGCTCCTCACATCGAGTTAGAGATTATGGCCGAGGTTGAGAAAAAGTTATCGAACGGTGACACCGTCATCTACTTTGAAGGTAAGCGCCGTAAGATCGAATTCAATTTGGACGACATCTACAAATACCGTCTGGTTGATGACGGTAGCGCCATTGTTCGTGGTAAAGGCACTTACGTCCCCATGGAAGGTGATCGGGTCTGGGATTGGCAACTGGGTTTCTTCCGCGTTGCGCGGGTAGACCTGACTGACTATCACGTCGACTTGACTTTCTGGGAAGCACCGCAGGCCGGTAGCGATATCGACCTGGAAGACAAGCTGTTGGGTGTTGGTCCTGGTTACACGTCTGAGTCGTACCGTGTTTACATCGACAGCACGGTGTTCCCACACCGTCTGGACATGAACAGTCGCCTGCGCGCGTACGGCAGTGGCGCCAAGGAAGTACGGATCTTCATGGGTGTGAACGTTACCGACACCGGTGAAGTCATCTCCCAGTACTACAATGCCAACACCATGGATTACGTCGGTGATGCAATCCCGTTGGAAGTGGTTCGTACCGATGATCCAAACAACCTGGCGATCAAGTCTCCACGGTCAGCTTGGACTACCAAGGATGTAGCCGACGGTGAGTTGGTCACGGCTGTGGTTTACAATGACCAAGGCAGTGTGACTGACATGTTCAAACTGTTGGTGCAAAACACCAACGTTGTTCGTCACCCGGAAGACGCGGATAAACGTGTCCGTGCTATCGAGTTGATCAGTCCATACTTGTCGAGCAGCGAGCCTAACACGTTGCTGGTACCTCTAAACGTCACTGTCGCTACATTGGCAATGCGGGCGAAGGTCACCTACATTGATGGCAGCACCGCCACCCTGGACGTCACTGATGAAACCGCTAATGGAAAGTTCATTCTCGGCGGTTTGAAGTACTGGTCACCATCGGTGTCTGGCCAGGAACAGGAATTGACCTTGTTCTATCAGCTGTCGGATGGGGAAGAGTACTCCTATCTGCAAGGTGAGACTGCCAATGGCAAAGTCAAGCAGACGTACAAGATCCGCGCCAAAGATGTGGACTACGCATACAGCCTCAAGCTTTATGCATTCCCGGCTTGGATCAGCGGCGTTCAAGGCTACGGTCTGGAATACTGGCTGTACGATCTGACTCGCAAGGTGGCCCGTAAAGTGCCGAAAGCGGCTATCAGCCTGGGTACCGATGGTGCTCCATTCGACGGTCTGGATTACACCTCGACTCAACACGTGAAGTTTGGCGTGGACTTGTCGGTAGTCGATGTCGCTTACGGCGACGCTACACACGCACAGTCGATGCAGATTGCATTGCTGCGTGATGGTGGTGTGAACCTGAGCAACTGGAAAGTGAAGTTTGCTGGCAACCAAACCGACTGGTTCGGCGATGGCCTCGTGGCTAAAGTCAAAGCAGGCAGCAATGGTTTGAGCACCGTCAACTTCGGCCTGGGTCTTACTGACCAAGCCGCGTGGCTTGAGAAAGTGTATTACAGCGCTTCGCCGTTGTACGACATCCAGACCGAACCCCGTGCACCTGCTCCAACGCACTTCATCGTAGTTACGAAAACGCGTACTGTCGAAGTGCTGATCAGTCAGTGGAAAAACGACATCACGTTCATCAACGATCTGACCGAAGGCCAGACGATTTACCTGAAGTGGATCAAACGCCTCGCAGGCGGCGATCTACAGCTAGGTGTCTCGGGCTTCCCGGTTCATCAGGTGTAAGTCGATACTCTGGGGGAGGGAACTCCCCCAGGTGTCTATGCCGCTAGGAAAATAACCATGGCGATCCTTTACGAATCGGATTGGGCAAAGTACCCCACCGCGATTGTTGACCTTGACAGTACCAATGAAAGTTGGGTCAAACAGTGCGCCAAATACAAACAAATGGGAGTGAAACATTGGTACTTCCCTTTGGCTCTTTATACGCCTTCGCTGGCAGGGATCGATCCTCATCGTAAGGATCTGACTGAAGCGCAGATGGTTGCCATTCTGAACGAATGCGCCTGGAACCCGTGGTACGTGATCCGTGAAGTCATCCGGGTCCCTGCAACGTCCGGTGGTGGTTCCAACCCACTGGGTGCTAACCGCGGTAACATCGCCATGTTCTGGTGCGTGCTGAACTCCTTCATTACTTACGTTCAGCAAATCCGTCAGACCGGTAAGTCTTTGAACACTCGTGTACTGGTGTTGTTGTTCCACCTCTTCATGGCGAGAGGTTCTCAGCACATTCTCTTTACCAAGGGTGACTTGCGTAAGGATGAGATCAAGTACTACAAGTTGATGCGGACGTTGATCCCAAACTGGATGTGGGAACTCACCAAGGAAGACACCGATAACCAACACGAGTTCACCACCGCCGCTAACGGGAACAAGACCAAGTCCTACGTTCCACAAGGTGACCCTGAAACAGCGAACAGTGTTGGTCGTGGTACCACGCCTACATTTGTTAACGTCGACGAACCACCGTTCTTGCCGTACGCTGAGATTTCGATCCCATCCCTGATCGCAGCCACCACGGCCTCTTTCGACGAAGCACGTCGTAAAGGTAAGATGCACGCCATTCTTTACACCACAACTGCTGGTGACTTGTCCACTGACTCAGGTCGTTATGTTTACGACATGATCAAGAAGAAAGCGATGTTCTTCACCGAACTGTTGTTTGACTGCAAGAACCGTGCTGATGCCGTGAAGATGATTCTGGCTAACAGTCGCTCTGATGTACCACACGTGGACATTTCGTTTAACCACTTGCAGTTGGGTTACAGTGACCAATGGTTGCGTGAAAAGATTGCGGCTGTACCTGCTAAACGCGATCAGATCAAACGAGACTACTTGGGACAATGGACATTCGGTAGTACCTCGAACCCGATCCCTGAAAAGATCATGAACAAGATTCGGGACAATACCAACGAATGGCCCATCGTTACCAAGGATGAAACGCAAGGTTACACGATGCGTTTTCACGTACCGATTGACGAATGTAAACGTCGCCGTTCAGTGATGGGTATGGATACCTCGAACGCGGTAGGTCGAGATGCCATTACCGGTGTCTTTGTGGATGTGGAGACCGGTGAGACGTTGTGTGCGTTCATGGTGAGTGAAGCAACCCTTCACAGATTCACTGAGTGGCTCGCACAGATGTTTGTCGACTTCCCTTACATGACGATGATCCCTGAAGCCAAGTCCTCCTGGCACGGCATCATGGACCACCTGCTGGCACTGTTGCCAATGAAGGGTATTGACCCAGGTCGTCGTATCTACAGTCGGATTGTGCACAACGCAAACGGCAGTGAATCGGAACGTCGTGATTACCGTGACTTCTCAACTGGCGTACCTACTGAGCGTAAGTACTTCCCTTTCCGTAATGACTTCGGTTTCCCAACCAACGGTCCATTGCGCGAAACGTTGTACGTAACGATCCTTCGGGAAGCCACTCGTGATAGCGCCACGTTAATTCGTGACTCGATCATTATCGATGAGCTGTCCAGTCTGGTAGAACGTAACAACCGTATCGACCACAAAGCCTCAGGACACGATGACCACGTCATTTCCTGGCTCATGGCTAACTGGTTACTGCGCAACAGCTACAACCTCAGCCACTACGGTATCGATCCTGCGAAAGTGTTGTCCAGGGTTAAAGTCACCGCAGCGGGAGATAATCCAAAAGAGCAGGCGAAGTTGATCAAGGAAGAACGACTGAAACTTGAGATCATGGCGTTGGAGGAAAGGTACGAGAACGCTCAAGGGATCATGGAGCAGAAGTACCTGGCCGCCAAGATTGCATCCTTGAAGACAGACCAACGGACTGTGGACGATGATGCCGGCGGCGGTAGTATCGATAAGACGTCGCATAACGCCAAGGTCACCAAGCAGAACGAACGAGCGCTCAATGCTCCTCGTAACCGTGAAGGTGTCTTTAGCGGCAGTGGTGGTCTTCGGTTTAACATGAGACCACGTTGACAGCATACAGCCCCGGCCGTGAAGCCGGGGCTGTATGTCGCTTATCGACGCTGCGAGTTCATCGTGAATGTGCGCAACAGAATGTATAATAACACTGCGTTACGTACTGATGCGATCAAGACCTTGTTCTTCGACTTGGTGGCAACCACCGAAATCTGTTCCGTCAGGTCACGTAACTCCAGGATCATCGGGTTAGTTGTGCGACTGGCCTGGTAGAGTGAGCGCATCTTCTTGAGCAGGCCTGGAATGTCACTGCTCGATGCCATGGTACCTGGATTCTTGGTCAGGTAGTCAAAGGCGTGTTGTAGTGTCAATTCACAGATCCGCTGAACGCGTGGGTCGGCTTTGGGTGATGCGTTGTTTGCCATGTAGGTCAACACTTGCACCAAGTTGGACTTAGGCATTGTGGGGACTGTCTTGACAATGACACCGACCAGTTCAGGGATGATGAAGTTGTTCTTGTCGTGGATCAACTCCAACAGGTACCGCATGTACTGACTGATCAACCTGGTCTTATCCCTGACCTTGAGTTCCCCATCCAGTTCCAGCGTACTGCTGGTGTTTCGGATCTGGAGTTCAGGGGAGTTCTTCACAGCCGTGAACACGTCCATGATGTTCTTGATGATGTCTTTGATACGACCCTGGATATCGTTGACGATCTTGTCGATGTCTTGATCAAAGGTCACCAACTTGCTGTACCAGAGGCCGCCTTTACGCACGATATCGTCAGAACGGTTCTTCAGCAGTTCGTACCAACTCCCGTAGACCTTGATGCCAAATCGTTTGGTCAGTTGGGAATACGTGGCCTGCGCCACGATTGGATCTGCATCGAAACGGAAGAAGTGCGCAAGGATCGAGGTAATGAACTTGTATTGCAAAATCAATGCGGTCGCCAGCGCACCTTCGTACTTGTCATCGTCGTTCAGCTTGTCTGAGGTCAGGAACTTGTGGATTACCCAGAGACAGGAGAGGTTCATGACATCGGAAGATACATGTCTATGAGTGACCACTTCCGGTAATGCGTAGAGATCATCTTCCAACGCTTGTTCATCAACGTCGAGGATCTCATCAAACCAACGGTTGCGGTCTTCATCTTTGAAACGAACCGGGTTTACGCCGAGCAGGTTACCGCCGAAGAATGCAATGTGGGTATCGTTTTTGGTAACGAAACGCCGTTCATAATTCTGGATTTTATACAGCAGCTTCTGATCGAAGACCAGATGGGAGCAGTGATGCTCGAATACTTCTTTAATATTCTTCATGTAAAAGGTCTCGCCCATCTGGGGATGTTAATCACAGGATTAGAGTTAAAATAGTTACAGTCATACATTCTCTACTTGAATTCCAACACAATCGTCCCTGGAGGCGTATATGAAAAGCAATGAAGTAGGTCATGTGCAACCCCTCACTCGCAGTGACGATTGTGATTGCGACGAATGTAACGCATCGGCAACGCTGCGTCTGACTGTAGCTGTTCCGAATGGGGTGTCTTATAAAGACTTCTGCTCGAGCTGTTACCGTGACCACACTTACGAACAAAAATCCGCTTAAACACTAAGTAGTAGAGGAAGATGAAAATGCTGTTAGCAGATAACACTTCAAACCAACCTTACGTGGCAACCGCTTTCCAGATCGTGCAACAACAGTACCTGAGTGAAAAGCCCATGAACAGTAAAGCGGTCACGGACTTTAACGAGGATGAACTCGAACGCCTGCTGGCGGAACTACATCTCGAAGATCAAGGTATCTCCACTATGATCAGTGAACACGAAGTCACGGTGCGTCACAACCAACTGGCTGTTCAACGCAATGTCGAACAGAACTCGATTTCCGATACAGGTCAATCTCGTCATCAGGTCATTCGAGCGCAGGTTGAAGCTGACCTGGATCGGATCTACGGTAAGGATGTGGTTGAAGTACAGGAAGTCGTTACCGGTCTGCCTGAGACAAACAACTGCGTCTCTGAAGTGCGCGTGCTGCGCAATGGTGATGTCGGCCACACCAACATGGCTGTGATCGTCAACGACTGGTCAGAAGGCGTCTGGGAAGCTCCTAAGCGCATGATTGGCGTTGAGGTCTATCGTCAATTACCGGAAGACCTGAAAGATGCGTTGATCGCGAACTCAAGCTACATCCACGAGTTCACTCAACACCAGGCCGATGCTGGTATCAGTCGTCCCGCGATCAAAATCGTCGACAAGTCGTTGATCGAATGGCTGGCTATCGTTGATCGCGAAACGCCTGACTTCGCCAAGCTGGAAATCGAATCGCGTAACGGTCGTGAATCGATGGAAGCGGTACGACGTTATCTGTTCGAAGACGAACGTCACACCCCTGGTGGCCTGAACACCGTCGTGGCCGAAGAATTTGAAAGCCTGGGATACACAGTAGCATACAACCGTCTCGACGGCGTGCTGCTCTTTGCAATGAAATCAGGGTCTGTTCGCTGGACCGCAGTCTGATCAATCAGCCCGGTGGAAACACCGGGCTTTATGTTCCTTTTTTATTGTAAAGGGTTGTAGTCACACATTACCCAACTGAACACAAACCCACATCCCTGAAAGGATATTGCAATGCCTCGTCAAATTGTCTTCACTGATTCTATCGAACTGCTCGCACACGTGGACCGTATCGAGCATCGTTTCATCCCTCTGGATAATGATGAACTGGCGGTCAAGACTACCTTGGTCTTTGCCGAGCACGAGTTCCACGTCACCACCAAGTCCCACGCACCACACACCAAGAACCATACGGCCATGGCCAGCAACATCAACGAAGCTCTCGACCAGGTCGAGATTGCTGTCCGTGAAGGGAAGATCGTCAACCTCGGTCGTACAGACATCTCCTTCGCTGAGAAAGAAGTCGAAGAAGACTAATCGCATCTGACTACTCAGCGCACAGTTTTCTGTGCGTTGGGCTCTCTTTCTTTTTGTTAACAGGAGTTCTTTATAATGCGCAAGTCCAAGGTTTACTTCGGTCGTAACAAACGTGTCACTCAGTTTGGTAAAGTAGCCAACACTCAGGTCTGGGGTGTTCCAGTGATGCTTCGGCATTACTTCACCGTTCAGATGAAGCGCTACTTCGACATACAGCAAATGAAGCTGAACATCAACGGCAGTTACGGCTCGACGGTGCAACGTCCTGCGGTCGATCCGGGGAAGATGGAGCAGCTCCTGAATGAACGCCGTCAACTTAAACAGAAATTCATGTCAGGTAACTTCTAATGAGTTCTAACATTGCAGACTTCGGTAAGGCCCGGCGCACCAGGACCGCCAACAGCATTGACGAAACGCTGAAGAGATTCAGCCCGTTACTACCTGTGTTGGTAGAGAAGGGTGATGAAGTGGCTGAATATTTCAATTTGTTCGTCGTGAACGGAATGGAACTCGGCGGGGCGGAACTACGTCGCTGGTGTAATTTTGGCTGGGAACTTCCTGCCGGCGGTCCGGTGTTTGTGCAGTTCTCAGTCACCTGTAAAGTCCAAGGTAAGGAAGGTGCCTTCTTCAAAGTAGATCTGGTTCATAAACCAACTGACGTACCAGATCTCGATGCGCAGGGGAGTCATGCGGTAGCTTTTGGGAAGGCAGTCTTGGCACGGCTGAAAGATACCCACGACCGATGGAGTGCGCTCACATTTCACGTGTTGGGTGAGATTGTGAACAAGGTAATGTTGTCAGCCAGACAAGGACGTATCGTCAAGTTTGAAGACAACGAAGGATACCACTTGCTGATACGTGACTTAACCAACAAAGATCTTTACCTGAAGATCTACCTGGGTGGTTGTTTCATCCACGGCGGCGTTGTTGAGGAGACTAAATAATGAGCCGTGAAGTACGTCGCGTTAAAGCAGATTGGAAACATCCGTCCACGGGATTCTACCACAACGGCGAAATCAACTACGTTCCTCTTTACGATGGATCCAAGTACCAACGTGAAGTTGATCGGTGGGATGAGGAAAACGCCAAATGGGAAAATAAGGAATATCCCAGCTGGGCGGACGAAGACGACAAAAAACTGACCTTCACTGAGTGGGATGGTGAACGTCCTGACGCTAAGGACTACATGCCGGTTTGGACAGATGAAGAGAAAACTCACTTCATGCTCTACGAGACTACCACTGAAGGTTCTCCGAAAAGCCCGGCGTTCGAAACGATTGAAGAACTGGCGCGTTGGTTGACTGATAACCAAGCAACTACGTTTGGGCGGATGACCACCACGTACGACAGGTGGTTGGAGTTCTGCAAAGCGGGATGTGAGTCGGGCGGTTTCACGATGAGTTCACGTGAGGTTGTTTCTGGCGTTGACGAAGTGGCGATAGCAAACGTAAATGCCAGGCGGGTCACCTCCATCAGTGCCGACTTCGATGGGGATACGCCGTACTACCCAGCGCCGGTCAATACCACTGAATGGTCAATTTCTCGTCGTGACTTCAACAACCTTTCTCTGACTGCGAAGAATAAATTTCGTAAGGTGCGCAGACTTTTACGTAAGGGGAAGTAACATGCAATGGGAACTTGACTGGATAGATCGTAACGTACACCGTTACGATTCACCGATGCACGCAGAAGCGGTCAAGCGTAACATTGAAAAACGCTACTACATTCTGGAACTTGAACGACTGTTGAAGGAGAAGAAATAATGGCCGGTATGGCAGCTGTAGAGAACATCGTTCGTAGCCATCCTGAGGTGAGGATTTATATCCACATCGCTGACGGCGAAGTCTTGGCAATGTTGCTACCCAAAGACGTTGACGTTGAACGCATTGCCATGCTGCTCGACACCGCTCGAGAAGAAGACCAAGGTGCGTACTCCGATTACTTCTCGTCCAAGTGGTTCCCGCTAGCGCAATCCGATTCCATGGAACATGCGCTGGAACTGCTGAACCACAAAGTTAACGCGGTCAGTCCAGATCGTTCCGACGATTACGTCATGACCGTCACTAGCCACTGGGGTAACATTGAAGACAACTTCAAAGCTCATCTGTTTGATGACTTCGATGAAGCTACCAGTTACGAGAAACAATTGAAGGCCGCTATCAAGGCCAGAGCCGAAGGATAACCGCATGAAAATTGTAAAACATACCCCTGGGTTTGCAGACGATCTACGGGTACCACGTGAGATCGTTGAATTCCAAACGCTGGCAGAATTGCTTGATATCGATTACGTGGTTAAGTCTACAACACTGGAAGGCTTCGTAAAGCTTTCCCGTGCTGAACTACACCTGGTCAATGTTCAAGAAGCGCACCGGCCTTTGGAAGACGAGTATTATTTCCATTTGATGGCTGAAGTGGACGAAGGGTACAGTTGGTGGGTACTCGGGATGGTTTACGGCACGATGCCTGAACTGGCGACACTTACCCTACCGAACTGGCAAGGTAAGTACAAGGTGTTTGGACTCAAGCCTGAACCAGTAACCCGTGTCGTTCCTGAAATCAGTCTGGATAAGCTGGTTGATAGCGGGGCAGTCTCCTTCGTAACGCGTGCTGCTGAACTTCCTCAGTACCAACAGCCGGCAGAAGGAGACTGGATTGAGCGGTCAGAAGAAGCGAAGTTTGATCGTATCGCACTGATGGGGATGGGTAACGTACCTGCCCGTGATCTTCGCAGTAATAAAATTGCAGTTGATCACAAAGACGTACCGGTGGGCACGTTCACCGGTAAGAAAGCCGCTGATGCAGCGTATCTCTTCATCAAGAGCCAGCAGTACACCCAGACTCAATTCGACGCGCTCTACATGGTCACACCGACCGATGAGTTCCAGCTTCGGATCGAAAATACCGATAATGGGTATCGGTTGCAACTGACTGATACCAACATGGATATTCTTATCCAACCTGAGTAAGGAGTAAGTCATGGGTCTGGGCAGCTGTGCTAGTCAAGAGCTAACGGTAGTTAAGTCCAAGAAATTCGAATACGCTGAAAAGTGTCACGAGCTGTCTCAGTACTTCAAGACTCAAGAAGGTCTGCCTCAAGCCGACGGTCTGGCTGACACTTTGGAGTTCACAGCCATTCATTGCGCTTTCGAGTTAGTTGAAAGTGTGGTCAAGCGCTACCCGACCGAGGTCCATGCAATTAAACTGCGGTACGACTCTGAAGAGGAAGTGGATATCTTGACTTTCCCTAACGGCCGGTTGGTTGCTCGAGGGGTAGACCTCGAAGCTTGCGTGGGTGCAATTGATAAGACCTACTACCGCGCTAATCCTCCCGACACTCTGCCACTGGTCGATGTGATCATGTCGGGTTTGCGTGACCTACACAACCAGGGTAAGGTCGAGTTTGACTAACGGTAACTTTGCGGACACCCTTCGGGGTGTCTGTACTTTCTTTTTTTGTGATCAGATTAACTTTTGAATGGTTCGTGTATGTTATGTCCGACCAGTAATTTTTCTTGAGAGAGGAAGAGGAGGGGTAGGATTTACGAAGTAAATCCGGGGTGGTGTTGGAGAGAGAAGGACTAGACCGAGGAGATGGAGCGTAGCGATCATCGACGAAGGTATCTCTTAGGCGAGGCACGAGCCTATAGCGTAGTAATTTTTTACGTAACACTAAAATCCTATTCTACAAAATACCAAACAACAGAGAGGGGCTGTAAGACCCGCTCTGAGTAAACAATCTTTTTATGCTGTTTGCTCTTACTGAATTAGAATATGATGTATAAAACCCACTGCTATTGATTGAGGTGTTTTCCGTTATGAATTCCTACGGTGTATTGATTGGATCCATGCTGTCTCAGGCCAGCATGGAGTCGTCTGACAAGTCTGAAGAAGAGCAAGAGAAAGAACCCAACGGTGCTGCCGACAATGTCGAACTGAAATCCAATCCTGACTACAAACCGCAAGGTGCGGTCATGATCGAATTCACACAGACTCTGGAAGATAGCGAAGCGCTGCAAGACCTCAAGATGTCACTGGAATCCAAAGGCTGGGTCGTACTCACCCGCTTACCGGTTTACTCCACAGAGGACACCTCAAACGGCGACAGTACCGGACGGCCAGTACCTCAGGAACAAGAGACGATCGTCAACACGATCGTCAACGGTATTAACCAAGTCTACGATAGCGCAGGCGATATCTACAAAGTCGTGCAGCTCGTACGGCCTGAGGATACGGTCGTAGGTAGTCAGGCTGACATTATCTACCTGATGAATGACAATGGCGATGTTAAGGACTATCTGCGTAATGAAGGACATCTGGTGGAATCCGATACCGATGCCTTACACCTGATGTTGCTGACCGATAACGAGAAAGATCTCTGATGCAGCATAGAGGCCGACCACAGGAAACCCCATGGTCGGCTCAAAATGTTTACAACCATACATTACACACTTGTACGATCACCACTTAGGCTTACTGCCGAGTGATAACTTCAAGACCTTACGGTACTTTTCGGTATCGTTAAGTAATGCAATCTTGGTCCAGGTCGTAGAAAGGTAATCGTAGTACAGCTGGTTTGAATCAGCGTACTGGTCGGTGATCTCACGGATACGACCCAGACTCATACCTGCGCGGATTTGACCTTCATCCATGTCTACCACCAGGGTGTTGTGAATATGCGCTTTGGCTGCATAGACGACAAGCTGACTGAAGTTGTGGTAGTAGGCTGGTTTGATGTCGTTGAAGTTCGGTTCATGAGCCAACGTACAACGCAGGACCGCATCACCGATTATCTGGTTCATGTCGTTGACCAGGATCGTGTTAATCCCAACCAATTGAACGTAGGAAGACCCCACCGACTGAACACCTGATGTACTGCGGATAATCTGTCGAGCAATCGACAGCATGTTGTTGGTATTGGAAGGAGTAATCCCACCACCAGCCCATGATCCCGTTGTGTAGCCGTAGTTGAGTTCGTGAGCGGAGATAATCCGACGACCACCTGTGGCTTCTCGCGGGAAACGATAGACCATGTTCCAACCATCGACCATCTCAAGCTCAGCCATCATGAGAGGCAGGTACATTTCTGTACCACCAACCAGGTTGACATCGACTGCTACACGGCCTTCAATCACGTGTAGTCTGATCTGCTCATCGATTGAGGTGGTGGATACGTTGTCAAAGTAACGATCCCGCCGAGTCGGGTCGTAACGTTTGGGCATGAAGGCTTGATCCAGAAGGTCCCTCGGAACTTCAGCTTTAACCCGCATGATTGCAACTTGTACTGGATCCATAAACGATTCCTCCCCGCAGGGTATACCTTAAGTCATACCACCTGCATTAAATTCGTAACACCCACATCTGTTAGGAGTAGTAAATGTCTGATCTTATCGCTGCACGTACCCGTACTCTTCGTTTCATCGCTTGCGGCGGCACCGCGATTAACTTGCTGCGTAACTATCGTGACAATAAGCCGAAAGATTCTGATGCGTTGTCAGAAGAGCACTACAGCTATGTCGATACTTCGATCGCTAACCTCAAAGGTGTGTCGAACGACGAAGTGTATCTGCTGCAAGGCGTGGACGGTTCGGGTTCCGATCGTCCGAAGAACGCCAAGGCCATCAAGACTGCGTTGCCTGAAATCATGGTCAAGCACGGCGCCGCTGATTTCAACATCGTGATCTTCTCGGCAGCAGGCGGCACTGGTTCGGTTGCAGGTCCAATGATCTTGGAACACCTGCTGGGTGACAAGAAGAACGCCATCGCAATCGTGATCGGCAGTCACGACAGCCTCAAGCGCACTACCAACACCATCGGCACGCTACAAGGTCTGGAAGCCGCCGTGGCCCGTCTGGGTCGTCCCATCGTAATGCACTACAAAGAAAACGAACTGGACAAACCACATGCGGTCAACAACCGTGGTCCTCAGTTCGTGATGCAGACCGTGTCCATGCTGACCTCCGGCAAGAACGATCACCTGGACAGTGCAGACGTCAACAACCTGTTCAACTTCCACACGGTTACACACCATGCGCCATCCCTGGCGATGTTGAACGTTTACGCAAACGCAGAACAACTGACCGAGAAAGTCAAAGCACCCATCGCGTTCGCCGCTTTGGTGCGTGACAGCGAAGAAGTAGTCCCTCAGCTCGGCCCGGATTACGACACTGTCGGTTATCTGCCATCGTCCAAGACCGCATACGACAACTCGTTCTACTTCGTGGTGACCACCGACGCATTGGCCGGCGTGTTCACTGAACTGAACAGTAAGCGTGAAAACGCAACCAAGCAGCAGAAAGTCCAGGCCAAGACCACCAGTCTGTTGGGTGGCGACACCAAGCATGACGAAGACACCGGCCTGGTGTTCTAAGCAGTAGAAGTAGCAACAGAATGTACATAGGGCGGAAACGCCCTATGTATGCCCTTCCACCAAGAAAGAGTATTGAATCATGACTAACATGATGTTTGTTTGCGACACCTGTAACAACGTAGATAGTTTACGTGTGAGTAGTAGTAACCACGAAGGCTTCAAATGTTATCGCTGCCAACACGGTCACTGGCACGGGCTATTCCCGGAAGAAACCTACGACCCGTATCAGCACTTTGTTGAGAACCGGGTAAACCGAAACTTTAACGAGCATGGAGAACCGTCATTTGGTTAATACCTCGAAAGAAATTCGTAGGGAGTCTGTGACTCCCTGTAGTCGGATTTTCTTTTGTAGCTTATAGATTCATCGTCGAAAGGACGAACGAGGCGTCTACATGCACTACAGGAGCTTACGACCGTATTTACTTACAAAATGGCCTAATCATGTACAGAGGTTGAGGTCAACTATGCAAGACACCCCATTCTACATCGTGGACATATCGGAGTTGATTAACCGAGTGTCCCGAGGTGACCGGTTCCCACCGGCGATATACGAAACGTGGATAGCTAATAAGTACACTAAAAACTGGGGTGTTCCATGTGTCAGTACCACGTTACTGGACATGGACCCAACGAGCATAAGAACGTTCTCGGGTAACCGGGAGCAAATTGTAATGAACGCACAAGAGCAAGGCGTGAATCCGATAGACTTTCTACCGGCACCTGATCAATTGTGGCATGATGAACGCGGCATATGGCTGCTTGTAAAAGATAGCTATCTGCTGATGGGAGACGGCCGTGCAATTAAGAAACTGTGGCGAAATCTGTATTCTTGATACTAATGAGATCGTTGCTTCAGCATTCAGGGATCTGAAGAAGCATAATGAACATCTGGACCGAGCGGACCGGGAACATCTGACAAACGTGATCGCCGATATCTTTGACGACCACATCACCGTCAACATGTACTGGACCAAGACAGGGACTCATCCAGATGCGGACCGTTATCTTGATAAGCTTGAAAAACTCATCAAGAAGCATCCAAGGTCTTACGAACTGATTGAAGATATCCGCGACAAGATCGACGAGTTATTGATGAACGTGGTGAGGCTGCCGACTTGGCATGAAATACACGTCAGAATCCGGGGGTCCAATATCCAGTTGGAGTTGGGTCAAGATTACCGAATTACCGACTGGATGAAAACCCATGCTAAGGAATACCGCATCGCCGCTGAAATTCGAGACTGGTAGTACCTTGTTGTTGGACATCACCGAATTCCTGACGCGATTCCGAAAGCAGATGGAAGAAGATGAGTGGGATGAGTTCAAACTCATTTGGAGGTCCAGAGAGATACTGCTCGAGTTCGCCCGTAACCTGTACTCCAGAGAAGAATCGATCTACGGCACTGCCAAGAACATCGCGGGTAGTCGTAAGTGTTTTCTTAACTGGTTGTGTTTGGGGAGCGAGTTGGACTTTGCAGTGCGTGAACATCTGTTGGATAACGCACCGGAAGGTTCGGTCGTGACAGAGATTGATCTGGTCTTTGACAAACCCCACCTACTCATTAGACATCATGTCCCGAGAACTGAAGATGAACCAGGATTTGAAAGATATATTGAAAGATGCCGTCGGGAAGGGGAAACTATCCATCCAGAAGTCGACAAGCAATTGCGCTTCTTCCGATCTCTTGGATCGCCCGGAGCATTCGTACTTGATCGTCGACGTTACCGGTCTCCAATTGACTAAGGTCAGCGATGAAGTGTTGGTTGATCAGGGGGTTATTCTCAGAGCAGCCTTGTTGTACGAGTTTTACGATGTTGATACAGAGTGGAAGGCGTTGTGCGCCAAGACGCCTCCAGATTGTGATGAGATGTTCGATGTGGAAGAAACACTGAACACCTGGTTCTCCAATCAGATAGAAGGTATCAGTCTGCGGTTTGAGTTCATTACCGCGATGAGGCCTTACTATCCATCGGATGTTGTGGTGATGGGTGACTTTGTATTAATCGAAATGACTGAAGGCGAAGACTGAGGTGTTTGATGAGTCGTGATGACGATACTGTCGATTTATATACACCGGCTCATCCACGATTACCTTTACGGGTAGGCGGTCGAGAACCGGTGTTGATGAGGATCGATACTGAGATAGCCGTTGCAGTGCAGAGTCTGACCGACTACTTCGATATATCGAAACACAACAACGTAATAGAAGGAACATTCAGTATCCTCCTGATAGCTTTGTTGCTTGAGCAAAGTGACGATGCGGTGGATGCGTTTGAAAGGATTATTACGCAGAATAGAGTCAAACCCAGGATGGACGCTGACAAACTCTGGGGTGAATTCATGACCCTGATCTCGTTTTTCATCGATGTGTATGAAAACGATACGGTGTTGTTGGAAGAGCTGGAGATTTTATTACCCAGCGAAGTGCGTATTTTCCCTGAAGAAATATTTCAAGTCCGCTGGTCCAAAGGCGGCGACTACTTACTGATACAATAGGAGGCGGTGTGAACAACCCACAGCTATTCATCGTCCCCATCGATAGACAGATGGTGGTGAGTCTTGGAACTGTCTGCAATCACCTACATTCTACTCACGACCTGTCGTTCGAATCTCTGGACAGTATCCAACATGCGTTCATCGTAGCGTTGGCTGAATACTGGATCATGAGTGATTGGACAGGTCTGGAGTTCTTCCTTGAGTGTCTCAAGGAGTTGGAAGACGGGATGCTTAAAAGTCTGTGCGAAGTAATGATCAGACAGATGGCCGATGGCGATGTCCGGTACTACCCAAGGATGCGCGATGGGATCTACTCTCTGAAAGATGAGACCAAGTACATCACTCGTGGTTTTTACATCCAGGAAGGTAAAGTGGATGCTAGATCTCGCGCGCTGGCAGTTACGATTAGTTATGCAAAGTAATTCGAGGGCAACATGATTGAACATGAGCGCTATGTATTGTCGATCCAACCCTGCCATGGCGTTACTGATGACGCCATGGCGTCTATGCTGTCAAGCTGGGTAACGGGTACAGTTCACTCGCAACAATGGCTGACCCAAGATGCTATCCATGCGTTAATTACTAACCATCCGCTCAAAGGTTGTGATATCGAGAAGATGGCAGTGAGCGTACTGGATGCATTGGACGGTTGCGGTCTTTACAGTCACCTGCTGATGAAAGTCGAGGATTTGGATCTGGTGACCTGTCAAGTCAAAGGTAACCTGGCGTACCTGGAACTGGAGTGGAAGAAGCGAAATGAATCTGCCTATAGTTACCCAACAGCGTAGAAAGCCGATCATCTTTTCGTTAAGAGATGATAAGCTCAATCGGTTCATCTCAACGATTGATCTGGATAACCATCTTCGAATCCTGGCGGGAATGTTAGAGGACTTCGTTCCACTGTTCCCGTTCTCCACCTTCATGCTGGATTGGCCGCCATCCAAGATGTACCTCAAAGGGGCGGCTAAGGATTCCCCACTCAAAACCCTGTACGATGTTTTACAGGGACACTTATCCGAGAGTGGCTACCCAGTCACTGTACTCAGCACCATGGTGGTCCTGCATCATGAACCGTTCGACACCACCCTCATCGAAGCCTCGAGTACAGCTCGAGTCTGTTCTCTGCACTAACTCCGAATACGTCGTTATTGAAATCACCCGTGAAGTCAGGCGTTTCATCGACGCGGTTGATGGTTACGTGGAAGACCTCAGCTACAACATCGAAGGGATCATCAAAGCCTACAACCATTACCGCCACAGGAAGACCAACATCCGTGACCTAGATGACCTGGTTCCTGAGCTGCTGCATTCAAGCTTCGTCAAGAACGTAGAAGATGCAGAGAAGATTGCCAGCATAGCGCTTTACACATTCTACCCAGATATTGCAGCTGCGATTGTAGCCCATGGGTATTCCGCTGGACTTATCCATATGGTGAAAGTTCACACAACCCGTGATACACGTATGTCAAGTTGCGTATTGCTGCTGAAAGTTATCTAACCGGAGAAGATGATGTCAAAACCATGTATCGTGGGTTACTGCCCCGAACTCTACGATGCTCTCCAGACGGTGGCGCATCAAGTACTCCCTTACGAACCAATTGACGAGTGGCCACCCCACGCTCGCCAATACAATGAAGAAGACCGGGACAAGCTGATCCGTCAGTTACTCCTAGGTCTTACAGATTCCGAAAAGTGTGACAGGGAACTGGAACACTACATCAACGTCCTCTTCGAGTCGATCAGCGATGATACCTTGAGGGGGTTGATCGAATTTGGCGCCATCGAGAAACTGATCATCAACGATCGCGGCTATTATTTGGCCGTTGAAGGGGTAAGCTTTTTATGAAACTCATTTCCACCAACATCGGCAAGACGATGACGTTCCAAACGTTTTCAGGTATCAAGTACAGCAACCAGAAATTGGTCGCTCTGCTTGACGCCACGACGGTTGAAGCGTTAGGTCAGGATCCTATCGCAGGTCATATCCAAAACCTGCCGTACATGAAGGATCCAAAGCCGGGTGCCTACACCGATTACCTGTACGCCAAGTTCACTGACGCTGACGGTACTCCTCTGTACCTCGGCATCCCGTGGACGGATGAAGATTCCATTGTTCAGAACACTACGCCCAACTACGTCATCACGTTGGTCGGTCCTGAACAAGCGCAGGTTGACTCGTTGAAGTCCATGATGATCGCCAATGGCATCGAGAACTTCACGATCAAAGCCGTATGACATACAGCTCACATCCCGCCTATTACAGGTCAGGGATGTGGGTCGTTATGCCCTACTGTTTTTTTTGTTAACGATACGCCTACTGGTACATGAGACACATCCCTCGAGGAATCTGTAAATGGCCGCATTGACTAACCCATTCCTTCTTCCGGTTGAGCAGTATCAACGGGACATCGATATCAAGAAAGGTTATCTCCAACAAGTTGCTAAGTATCTGTCCTGCGCGCTGAAGAAGCCGTACAAGCAATGTCTGGAGTTTGTACTCAACGAAGTGAAGGACCGCAACAGCGAGTTCCGCTTCCGTGATCCAAAGATGTTGCAGTTGATCCGCAAAGGGGTTGGTGAGCGAGTTCAGGACGAAACTACCTTTCTGGATTACGTTGACGCTATTATCGACACCGGTCGTATTGTTTCCCCCTCGCTTGTGGTCTACGAGCGTCCTGAGGTTGAGAAGTCTGTAACCGCTGAATGGCAAGATGAGAACATCAAAGCTCGTAAGCGTTCAAAGACTGCAATGTTTGAATTGAAACAACTCGGCGAATTGATGAAGTCGGCTTTGGCTGACTATGACCAGAACGCCCGTAAGATCCGTATCAACTCCGTGTCGGGTATGCGCGGCTTTGAAGGTAACCCACTGTTTCTGGCATCGGGTCACTCCAGCCTGACATCGATGTGTCGTGCTGCTGCTGGGTACGGTAACGGTACGGTTGAGCGTTTCCTGGCAGGCAGTCGTCATTATCACACGCCAGAGATTGCCAAAGCTAACATCATGGCCATGATCACCATCGAAGACAAAGCTCGTTTCCTGGCTGTGATCTCCCGCTACAACCTGGTGTATCCAACAGTTGAAGATGTGGTTTCGATGATCCGTCGGTCTACCGACCTGTACTGGGAAACTCCAGACGAGATGGATCTGATCGAAGAGATGGTCAAAGGCATGGATCAACTGGAACGGGCTATCGTCTGTTATTCAGGCGACATGTTCCACTTGGCTAAACTCAATCCAGAGATTGTGCGCGAGTTGTTTGGCGAGATGATTGCCATCAACATCGAAGACATGGATGACGTGGACACTGCGGCTATCCTCAAAGGTCTGGACAGTACAGAGAAAGCGTACATCAACGCCCTGTGTGCTAACGTGCTTAAAGGTACGACCCTCAAACAAGTCCAGGCAAACAATCCAGCGGGCTGGCAGACGATCGGCAAGACAGCCCAACGCTTTATATGGGCCTGTCAGAAGTATCATCAGCTAATCAATACACTGTTCGCTCCGATGCACTTGCCGCCCACTGTGGCGTCTTTGAGAAGCATCCAGCGCCGTGTCTGTCTGGCAGCTGATACTGACTCCTCTATCTTCACTACTGAGTATTGGGTGGAGTGGTACACCGGACATCTGAAACGCGGAGAAGTCGAAGACCGCATTTGGTATCTGGCGACTTACATGGTTTGTCAGTGCATTGCTCACTCACTCGCCATGTTGTCTGCTAACGTTGGTGTTGAGCGTTCACAGATCTTCCGTCTGGCCATGAAGAACGAGTATGCGTTCCCGCAGTTCGCACTCACCAACTTGGCTAAGCACTACTATTCTACCATGTCGATGCGTGAAGGTAACGTATACGACGAGTTGGAGTTGGAGATCAAAGGTGTGGAGCTACGTGGGTCAACGGTACCTAAGCACATCTTGAAAGCTGCCGAAGACCTGATGCGCAATACTTTGCACGCTATTGACCGGGGTGAGAAACTCAACGCCGGCAAGGTATTGGCATTGGTAGCAAGTTATGAATTGGACACGGTGAAGTCGATCAAGCGCGGGGAATACACTTACCTGCGCAGTGCTCAGATCAAACCTGACAGTCCGAAGATGCCGTACCACGAACTGTGGCAGGATGTGTTTGGTCCTAAATACGGCATGAGTATCAACCCACCGTACCCATGTGTGAAAGTCACTACTGAACTGGGCAACAAAACCCAACTCAAGGAATGGCTGGACAACATGGAAGATAAAGAGCTGGCTGGCCGTATGGCAGCATGGCTCATCAAGTACAACCGTAAGGACCTGCCAACTGTCTTCTTGCCAACCATGGCGATCAAAGGCAAAGGTCTTCCTCTGGAGATTCAAGATGCTGCGAATGTTCGTAAACTGGCCTACCAGATCAACTCCGGTTTCTATCGCATCCTCGAATCCATGGGTCTACACATCGTCGACCGCAACAACTATCGACTGGTGTATGACTTTCTAAGACTCGACGATTCGGTCGATGCACCGGAGGTGGTTGTATGAAAATGCCGACTCACCATGATAGAACGTTCTGGCAGTGGTTGTTGCGTAAACCGGCAGTTCGTATTGAACGCCGACCTTTACCAGCCACTGCCCCACTTGGCCCAGCCCCTGCACCGGAGTGCTCCAATGTCAGAAGAACAAGTTGTACCTGCATCACAGTTTCGATTAATTGCCACGTTTGCACCGATCGACGGTGTAGTTCAGGCGATCTTCGAAGCTGACGATAACGATCAGCGTAAGTTGCTGGACGCTGCGTATCGCTACATGACGTCCATGCCTGATCTGGTGTTGAACAAGATCTACATCACCAACCTTAACAACGATCGTACGTTCAACGATCGACATGAAGCATTGCGCCAAACCCTGAGCTTCTGGGGTAAAGACACCCATGCAGGAATCGAATTGGATCCTGTTGACCCTGATCCGCTAGGAACCGCGCAGCGCATTATGGGGGTTATGAAAGAGGGTATCGTTGTATCAGATCCGCTTGGCGCGTTGGCTGAAGCGATATCTGAGGGAGAACGCACTCCACTCGATTATCCGATACTTCTCATGCGGGGTAACAAAATGGGCGCTCAAGAGATTGCCGAGCAGCGCTCAACCCGTCTTCGCGGTGCAGACACAGGAATCCCTCAGATCGACGAGGCTGGGTTCTTGCCAAAAGAGTAAACGGCATACAGGGCGGGTTTCCCCGCCCTGGCTTTATGCTGGAAGTTGACCAATTACCAGAATATCCAAACGTTCATTCAAGTACACCGCTTCGGCTGTTGTCAAGCCGTTACTCAGTGTCTTGTCTTCCTTAGACTGGATCAGGAAACGCTTGATAGCCGTGATCTCTTGCAATAGACGATCGTAGCCTGCGCGTTTACCAAACTCCAGTACCACAGACGCCACTTCCATCTTCTGAGCAATCAGCGCCCAGATCACTTGGAAGGTCGGAGTCATCGAAGGAAACCCCACCGCTTGCAAGTAATTCTCACCGTAGACCGCTGGGATGCTGGAGAGGATCTGATTAGCCGTCATGGCTTTACCAGAGATCTTACTCACAGCGTCTGCAACAATCTCATCGGCGTGATGGTTGTTATTGTTTTGCATGAAGGTCAAGTTCGTTCCTACAGGAGATGCGTACTTCAGACCCAACGCCACCTGCACCTTATTAAAGATCGCAACGTTCAAGTGACTCTTGAGTGCACCCACCAGAGGAACCGTAGTCAGGTATTCTTCCATGAGTTTACCAGGGTTAGCTGACTGCCACATCTTCCACTGAGCTGCCAGCAGAGGGATGTCGATGTGAATGATCGCCAGACCTGGGTTCCTGATCACCATCTCGTTCTTCACACCCAGCTCAACGATGGTAGTATCACTCAGAGAGTGCTGGATGATTTCGATGGGGGTTACTGACTTCCAGTCACGCCACAGATCCATTGCAGTCCAGCGAGCACTCCTGGCGTAGACCACGATCTCTGGACACCCTGGATAGAAGTTACTGTCAGTAAAGATTCGACCTTTACTGAAGCTTGAGGTAATATCTAACGAGGAGCAGATATTCTTTGCGTTAACCTCAACCTTGGACATGTAGCTGACAAGGTCGCCGTTGAACTCAACCGTGAGGGAGATCAGCAGCTTCATTAATAGGTGAGAACTGTCCAACCGTCCAGTCGATGTGGAACGCTGTTGGATCAGACGCTGGTAGTTCAGATCGACCTGTTCTCTTAGGTAACCCATGCGGGCATACTGGAACGGCGAACGATCAGTAAAGTTGGAGGGGTTGAATAACTGATACATGTCCGTCCCTATTCGATGGTTATGTATAAAATTACGGAGGTACTACTATCTTATGTAATTAAACTTACAGCCTGCCTTCCAGCAGGTTATGCCGTAGTCTATTACCCAATCTGGTTTATTCATGGTATTGGCAGCGTAAAGAAAGTGGATCTAAAAAATCTACACTAATACATTACCTACTTGAATGAATACACTAGGTTGTTGAAGTTCGCCCGTTTAATACCCGGTGGTACGCCGGGGAGTCTAGGCCCGAGTGGCTCACGACGGTGGGTTATTCTTTACGGGAATCCCTGATGCGATAGGGGTAACTGTACATCGGACAAATCCGTCCAGCAATCGCGAACATATGTTCCATTAAGGAGTGCTTCATGAGCAATAACGACGATTTCCAAACACGTAGCGACAGCCAACCCGAGGGCCGTCAGCCACGCCAGGAATCCCAAAGCAACGACCGTGCACAAGCCCGCGACGAGCGCCCTCGTCAAAGCCAACGCAATGACGGTGAGCAAGTGACTCTGGCTGACCTCGGTCGTCTGAACGCACGTCCTGGTGTCGGTGGTCTGTCTGACGCAGCTCTGGTAGCAATGATCGAAGCTTTCGACGGCGCCAAAGCGTTCGACAAGCCAAACGTTCCTGAAGCAGTAAGCCGCAAGCGTTTCCGCGTGCTGCCACTGGATCAGAGCACTGGCCGTACGTCACTGTCCAGCCTCCTGGTCGTTCTGCCGACCGAAATCGCTGGCAAACTCTTCACCCTGGTTTACGTTCTGCTGATCGAACAGCCGGGCGGCCCAGGTCTGCGTACTCTGTCTGATCGTGGCGAGCAATTCGAAGCCCTGATCCTGCCAGAAGACGTGATGACCGATCGTTACATCACCGTCATCAAGAGCCAGGTTGCCAACCTGCAAGACAACTCGAACATTCTGATCGTCGGTAGCCAAGTGCTGTTGTACAGCACCGTAGCCACCATCACCGAGAAAGAAGGTCAAGCTGCAATCGCCGCCGTCTACGACAACGCGCTCGACGCCATCTCCGGCTTCCGCGAAAACATCGTCGACGCACTGAGCGACAAACGCAACGACGGCATGCGTATCAACCCTGGCATGATTGCCCGGACTGACCGCCTGGAAGTGTCTTTCGATTACAGCGGCAAAACCATCTCCGACTCTTCGGGTCTGCCGGTGCGTTCTGACGTGACTTCTGCCCTGTACTACTCGGCAGCAGCCCCTGAAGAAGAAAACCTGTACTCCCGTACTCTGCTCGGCGAAGTCCGCGCTGGCCTGGACCTGTTCCTGACCGACGACGGCGTCGATCGTACCATCCCAAGCTTCGGTTCGCGCCGTCGCCGCGCTGGTGGTCGTGATGAAGTGGATCAGCCATTCTGGCAGCCAGTGTTCAACATCACTTCGATCAACTGCCCTGCTGGCATTCCGTTCTCGCTGGAACTGGCTCAGCTGTTGCTGGCCCAGGTAGCACTGCAATCCAACGACTATCGTTGGGCGAACGTGCTGCGTCCTCGTTCCACCATCGCCGGTGGTCTGAAGCCAGTCGCACAACTGTCGCACCTGCACCTGCTGAACCCGGACAAGGAAAAGGCCGCCGTCATCAACGACGTCAGCCAGAACATGTCCGATCCCGATCTGTACGACTTCCTCGACGTCACTGTCAAACCGGAAATCGTATTCGGCATGGCGATCCCTTCCAGCGGCGAGAAATCTTGGGTGCTCAGCATCTACGAGCGTATCGCACTGGCAGATCCGCGTGACGCCGAGAAACTGATCGACACCTTGTTCGCATCGGCCGACGTTCTGACCGGTGGTCGTTTCACGAAACTGTACGACGAACTCTCCAACGGCACCAACCCGTCGCCGGTTGCGGCATACGGCACTCGCGCCTTCACCGGCACCTGGACCGATACCGACGGCAACGTGCGTCCTCTGAGCGAATGGAACGTTCCGGCGGTCCTGACTTCGGTTGGCGTGAAGAACCCAGAGCTGGCTCAAGACTACCAGTACACCTTCGAAGACCGTCGTCACTCGGTCGACTACAGCTTGGCACAACGCAACGGCATCCTGTCGCGCATTGTTCCAGGTCTGCACATCGTCGGTACCTGTGAGCAACTGAGCTTCCACCCTTGGTACATCCAAGCGTTGTCTCTGGCCCTGGCTGATGCGAACATGGCATCGCTGCCAACCAGCGGTGATGGCCTGCAACAGTCGCGTCGTGTGGGTAGCACCGACTTCTCGGCGTTCGCTACTGCGGATATCGGCTCTTCGCGCCGTCGTCCAAACGACACTGCTGATCGTGGCCGTGGTCGCGATCGCTTCAATGGCGGTGGCAACTACTACTGAGTCTGGTAGTAGTCGTTAGGGTATAGATCAGGAGAGGGGTAATTCCCTCTCCTGCTTCTTTTTTTTCTTATCCCTAGGAGATCGTGTATGGAATTGATTACTCAGGATATCCATGAACCTCGGCAACGGTATCCTGGTCGAAAAGGTATTTACCCCATCATCGAGAACTTCGATGACATCTTTCGTCGTCTAGATATCCAGCCCGTGTTGGCTAATGACCTGGATCTGACAACAGATGCCGGTAAAGAACGATTCAATGATCTGGTCTATACGAAGTACGATGGTGACGTGTTCTCTAACGTTCCCGCTTGTCCATGTCGTTACACCAAAGGTGGTAGCAAGATCCGTCACAAGTGTGTCCGTTGTGGGCACTTAGTTCTACCGATTACCGAACAGTCCATCGAACCCATTGTCTGGGTGCGTGTGCCTGACGAACTCCCTGCTTTCATGAACCTGACTGTGTACCGACTACTGCGTGCTCGTTTCACCAAGAGCGGCTTCAGCGTAATCGACTACATGCTCGACCCGAAATACCGTCCTCCGAAACTGGAAAGTATCGAGGAAAATCTGACCAAAGCAATATGCCCTGTGCGTGGGATTGTTTATTTCCACAAACACTTCGACAAGATCATCACTGCTCTGTGTGACCTCCGGCACTTTCAGTCGGCGACTCGCGGTGCTGTGACGCTCAAGTTCGTAGAAGCTCACCGAAAGCTCATATTCTGTAAGTACATTCCGTTCCCTTCCAAGATCGGTTTCATTGTAGAAGATGTCGGCGATCGTAAGTACGTTGACCCGAAGATGGCGCCTGCTCTTAATGCGCTGATCTCTCTGGCTAACGTCACCAACGGCGGCCGTTCAGCAGTACGTGACATGGAGAGCCGTGTAGCCCGTGCCATTGGCAGTCTGGCGAACTACTACTCCAGCAACGAACACAGCAAGATCTTCGATAAGAAAGGTATCTTGCGCAAACTGGTGTATGGGGTAAGTCCACACTTTACCTTCCGTACGGTTATCACCAGTAACCATAAACCTCACGACCATGAATCTCTCGAGACTCCATGGGGTGCAACAGTCCTGACGCTCAAGTTGCATTTGGCGAACAAGCTGTTGGCAGAACGTTATACGCCGAATGAAATCCTGACGCTGATCTACGATAACACTCTGCGTACGCACTACAAGCTGGAAGAGCTGATCGATATACTGATCGCGGAAAGTCCGGGTGGACGTGGTATTCCGTGTGGCTTTACCCGATTCCCATCGCTGAAACGCGGTTCTACCCAACGGTTCTTCATCAACCGGGTGAAACGTGATCCTACAGCGCTGAGTACATCGATTTCGGTATTGACGCTTATTGCGCCGAACGCTGACTTTGATGGCGATTACATGACTGGACAACTCTGCCTGGATAACCAGACAGCCAGAGCGTTTGACCGGATGGCGCCGTACACTGGGATCATGGATCTCAAACGCCCATTCCGTGTGGGTAATCATGCGTCCATCCCAGCGCCTGTTCTATCGACAATCAATGCCCGTCTAGAAGAGGGTGATGACCTGTCAGTACCTGTGGAGGATTGAAATGGCATACCTGCTGAGCCAGGCCGACAATGACGTCATCCATGCGACGACCCATGGCCTGATTAATAATGACGATCTCGGTTTCTTACGGGAACGTATGAGTTCTACCATGCGGACGATGGGGAACTTTGCATCGAAGTATCTGAACGAAGCGCGTGAGAAGTTGGAGAAGTTCGATCTGGGTCGCCTCCGGGATCGAGTGGAAGTCATGCGTGATCGTTTCGGTCGTCGATGGGACGAGGATCGTATCCTCGAAGTGGTGGACCTTGGTGGTTTCCAGAATGCCAAGCCTACCATGCGGAAATACATCATGGCTGAACCAAGAACCCGTCGTCTCTATCACCAGGGACGTTTGGACGGCTATGGTAGTTTGTATCAGGATGACGAACCTGATTGCGTTGGGCGTGAACACACAGCGTATCGTGAGGTCATGCAAGGCGCATCGGTAGGTGATGAAGAGGAAGACCGCTTCGTGACTTACCTGGGATTGGAGACCGAGGAAGGTCACCCACTATCCCACGTCGAACGTACGGCAGTCCGTCGTACATGGGCTGAGCAGAAAGCAATCCTGGATCGCGGTAAACAAGATCCAACGAGCCCGCTGCGCAAGACCCTGTAACTGAAAACGTACAGCCCGGTGAAAGCCGGGCTGTATGCCCTATCGATCATTAGGAGATCAGGCATGTCCGAGATTATTCCAGGTAGTACCCTCAACAAACTCAAGGCTTCTGCGGAATTACTGCGTGACATGCAGTTTCATCCATTCGACCAAGAACCGACCAATTTCACCAACCCACTCAAGATCCCAGTGACCTTGGTGGTGAAGCCCGCTGAGACCACAGCCATCTTCGAAAATCTGGTTGAGGGTAATGTTTTCGAATTCACCGCTACCGACAAACAGAACCCGTCGAGTCGTTGTGTTGTAACGATGGGGTTCGCTATGGGTGATGCTGATCTATTGCTCCGTTACACCTACAGCGAGTTCCCTGTGGACTCTTCGGTGGTTATAAACGCCATTGAAGACGGCGTCAAAGCCTGGCATGGGTTGATGAACTAACCCAATAAGGAGTTGAACGTGAACAAAGAGTACCACTTAACTTACCGCCATTTCCCAGCAACCCAGGAGATTTCTATGAAAACCGAAACAGAAGATCTTGACATCAATCATCCAGGTCCACTCACGGCTGCTGATATCCCAGCCTGGGTCCGTCGTCAAGTCCTCGGGCATTCGCAACGCGAAACTGCGCCAGATCAACTTGAAGATGGTTATTGGGATCAGCTTCAACGTGACATTGTAAATCGTTACAACGGCCGTACTCCAGACGGAACGGAACAAGACTTCGTGATCAGCGAAGCGCAAACGCAGATCCAGATGTTACGTCAAGGCGTAAGCCACGAGTTCGGCTCAAGCCTGCGTGAAGACAACACTTTGGCCGACCTGCTTAATAGCAACGAAGTCGCTTCAGCTAAGGTTGAAGTCTACACCGGCGCCGAAGCGATCGAATCGTACCGCAAGAAGATGGAAGGCCTGACGCCAGAACAAGTCGAGTTCATGACCAACCTCGGTTGTGGACCTGATGACGTCGTGACAGTTACTCACGTTGCAGATTCCGGCCAGCGTATCCTTGACGTCCAGCACGGTAACACCACGACCAGCATCAAGCCGTAAGGAATGGTTTGAACGTTACCGATATCAAGGAGTAATCCAATGACTCTGCAACAACTATCTGCCATGTTTCTGTTGGCAGGGATCGAAGTCAAAAGTGTTGTCTCCATTCCTAACGAGTATGTCAGGGATGCAACAGACAGTCCTTGGTGGTTAGTGGGGACTTCAATGGGTCTGATCAAGATCGGTTGGAGACGCCGTGTCATCAACATCGATTGGTCACAAACCAATCGGCGCGGTATCTGCACGCAAGACGAAGTGACTAAGGGTGACGATCATGTCCACGCTTATAGTCATGGCAAAGCCGTGCAGTATTTGAGTGACCTATACCGTCACGTCCCAGTCTTCAAGGAACCCGTGTAATGTCAAGCGACAAGAACGAACAAGTGGAAGAGCTGGAAATCTCTATCAAAGGGACTCCAGAACAGATCGATGCGATGTTGGAAAGTGGCGATCTACAAACGGCGATCTCTTCAGTCACCGCAGAGTTTGACGCTGAAACTGAGGAAACTCATGTCCACGCGCTGGTATCTCTGACTTACAACGGCCTCGTGACTAAAGAAGTCGCAGGCGAGCTGCTGGAGAGCGCACTGGAACACGTCCGTGAAGAAGGCATGTTGTCTGACCCGGAATGGCTGAACGACCCTGCCACCGAAGAACTGGCTTGCGACGAAATCAAAGTTCGTATCCTTTAAGGAGGTGATCATGAATACGTTCTATTGGTTGATCTACACACGTTGCCCTCTTCCATGTCGGGAGAGGGGCGTAAGTGGATCAACAACATGTCGAGTGATAAAACCAAAAGTCAACAGCGGCGTAAAGTAGATTCATTAGCTGTGGTTAAACAGCTGACCATTTGTAAGTATCACAACGCATCGGTAACTATTCCTCTGGGGCGGTTACGTAAGAGCCATGCGTTGAATTGCGGTAGGTCGCACTGCAAGCTGTGCAGTAATCCACGTAGGACTTGGGGTCGGTTGACCTTACCTGAAATTAAAGCGAATGAAGCCTTTCGATACGCGCTTATTCAATCGTAGGGGAATACGAATGTCTGGGTGTGAAAGGTGTGTTGGGAAAATGAACATTCTCTTGAGGATTGGTGAGTTGTCCCACGAGAAAAGGCTGTCAGATGAACAGCACGAACCTTTTGTATTGTACGAAACGCGTATGAATGAGGAGAGTGTATTGGTTATCGAACCAATGTACGGAGACAGGCTTTCAGTAACGCTGATTGTAGGTAACACGCAAATCCGTACCGTCTAGCAGCATACACCCCCAGGCGAAAGCCTGGGGGTGGTCTGTTCTTTTTTTTGTTTACGCAATCAGCATATCCTGTATAGAGCAGGAGTTTATAATGAAAACGTCGAGTATAGGTCCAATCGCCAATCCATTGACTTCATTGGTGGTCACTGATGAAAGATTCGTCAAAGTTAGAGATGAGTCAGGCGTACACTACGCACTGAACGTCAATACACCGTCCGAAGTTATCATGGCCGCCAATCAGATATTTGCCAAACACGTAGTCCTCCCCTACAACGAGATGGTTATTAAAGCGTTGTTGACCCATCCGGTTCACGGGAAGATTTTCATAGTGACTGCATTAGAAGAAGAATTATACAACCCACAGTCCGTAGCTGTTCGTTACAACTTACCGCCTGAAAGATTATTCCCTTTGCGTGAATGGTGGGGTACCATCGTGAATATGCTGTTCGATTACCAAAATCTGTTCGCGGAAGACAACGCGCAACTCAAATAGGATGTCCTGCTTAATCACCCGAGTACATCCTCATGTCAGTCAACGTAATCACGCTAGGTAAAGAAGGTAAGCTTGATGATCCCGATCTGAAGATCGACTACATCATGAACTGCTACTTCTTCTCCAAGTACAGCCAGTCCACCTTGTTTGCAGGTAAGATCACTTCACTGACTAAAGTCATCCAGATGTACGGTGATGACGCCATCAGTATCCGTAAGGAAGTAGAAGAGTCCCTGCAAGCATTCTTGAACAAGTTCTTCACCACAGCCAGTGTTGAAGTGACTGTGGAAGATACCGGAGTAAACCCTGGTATTAAATTACAAATCAATGCAATAGTAAGCGACGGAGCAAGCATCTCACCTAATTCGTATAGCGTGGGTTATTCGCTCATGGTCAAGGATTCGACTCTTAAGTCCATCCTCAATATCCAGACCCGTCAAGAACTTCTCGATAGTTAAACAACCCGCGTAAGGAAAGCCCTACAATGTCGCAAAAACACATCGCTAAAGGCCGCAAGTTCCCGAAGACTTCGGATGAGCTGCACATGTTCATCGCCGAATCCTTCCGCGACTTGCTGGCTGTTCCAGAAAACGGCGCGATCTTCGCTAACACAGTGCTTCACGCCCAACTGAGCGCACTGACCGCCAATCGTGAACACGAACAACGTGCGCAGACCGCGATCGTCCTGGTCAAGACCGAATACCCACAGTGCGTACGCGCTACAGTCACCGCGCCAGTCGTTGAAGGCGAGCTGCTGAGCGTTACCCTGGAAGTGCGTGACAACGGTCCTGAAAGCGACTGGGTCGACGCTGGCAAGCTCTACACCAAGGAAGCACTGGACAACGTCGGCAAGCTGGTTCTGTCCCAGACCGCCACACCAGGCGATCAGTGGTACGTGACCACCAACCACGCTGTCGATAAGGCGCGTGAGCAGGTCAGCCAGATGATGCTGGAACAAGCCGATGCACTGGCAGCAATGACGGCTGAAGCTCCAGCGTCCGTCAACTGATCCGTCATTCCCGGCCAACTACCAGAGAGGATAAAACCTCTCTGGTCAGTCAGAGGTTTTTATGTCCGAAGCTGAAGATAACAAAGTAAAAGAACCGATAGACCCAGCATCTGATCATTACCGTGAGATCATCAACACCGGCCTCGAGCATATGACCGAAGCCGCGAAAGAGATCAATGGTTTTGTTGCACAGCGCAAGCGTGTGGTGCCTGAGGGTTTCTTCATCAACATGTTGCTGCCGATCATTCGTGCACACATCCGCCAAGAACATCCCGTGGAATTGGGATACTGGCTGAACGTGGCCGACGGCATGCACAACACCATCGACGTGCATGATGACAAAGATCCAGCGAAAATCCTCTTCACCGTACCACCTGCTTTCAACAACTTACCTGACCGTGACAAGAAACCAGAAACGGGTAAGCGCTTCGGCACTATCGCGCAGCTGGTTAACGCTCAGGCGGGCATGCTGGACAATGGCGACACTCGCGGTAGCATGGCTATTGATAACGAACTCAACGCTATCTGTGCTCCCCGTCCCGAAGATGACGAGAAGACCAAAAACCTGTTACTCCTGGTTGAGATCTACGAGCGATACGAGCTTCCTCTAGAAGAACTCCTCGGATCAGCGGCCGACGAAATTCGTCAGCTACTCCGAAAGCGCGACGGCAAAGTTGTACAGGGAACTACAAATGACGGCGATGACGAAGAGCCACCCCTCCTCTACTAACGCCATCACCAAAGTAATCCTGGGGGAGTTTCTATTTTCCCCCAGAGTTGCAGGTGAGATCAGGATCTCCAACATCAGTGACGTCCATCTTGGTCATGGACGTGTACCGACGGCAAAGATCCTTGATTGGTGGGAGCAGGTCTATACCCCAAAGATGCTCGATTGCCTGGACGTCATTATTGTCTCAGGTGATTTGTTTGACCGCCGTCTACCCCATGACGGTGATGATGCAAAACTGATTGCCCGCTGGGCAGGTCGTTTCCTAAGACGTCTGGTCAAACACGGTGTAGCCCTCAGGATCCTGGAAGGCACACCAAGCCACGACAACCGTCAGTCCAGATGGTTAGTCGACTACAACGAAATGATGCACCTGGCAGCCGATGTCAAGTTCTACGAGTGCATCACAATCGATGAACTGATCCCTGGTGGTCCGTCCGTCCTTTATATACCGGACGAAGTCAACCACGATGCCAACCAGACCTGGATCGAAGTCCAGGAGTACATGCGTGAGCATGACTACAAGACCGTCGACTTTGCCGTGATGCACGGTATGTTCACGTTTCAGGAACCGATCAAGAGTATCGCGAGCCACTTGGAAGATCGGTATGAATCGATTGTGAACCACCGCATCATGATTGGACATCACCACACGCATGTCCAGTCTGGCAAGATTGTCGTCCCAGGATCTACCGAACGTCTAAGACACAATGAGGAAGAGGATAAAGGACATTACCAGTTCACCTTCTCCAAAGAGCGTGGTTTGTTCGATGAGTATTTTATCATCAACTCCCAAGCTACTGTGTTCACAACGTTTGATGTCGAAGGCTGGTCGTACAAGAAGGTCCACGATCTGCTCCAGAAACACGATCATCTGCCTAATGGTTCAAACCTGAGGCTTAAGCTTAGTCGTAAGGACGATGCCTACATCAGCTTTAATAAGTTGAAATCAGATTTCCCTCATTTCAAACTCGAGCACAAAATGGTCGAGCTGGAAGAGCAGGAGAAAGAAGTCGTAGAACTGATCGACCGCCCGGTCATGACGTCGATCCGTCCTGACACCTTACGTGCATTGCTGGAACCTAAGCTCAGCGGTATATCGGCAGAGATCAGGGCAGCAGTCGATAAGGCGTTAGAAACCTGTTGATCCAAGGAGTGTCTGCTCGTGTCTGTTGATTCCATCTCTCGGGATACTCTGGCGGCAAGAGCCGTCGGACAATTCCCTATTTCGATTGCTACCAGTCTGGCTATTGAGTCAGCAGTAGGTATTTTACCTGAGGCGCCAACAGACTCTCCTGAAATCAAGAAGCGTCAGTTGTTGATGGTAAACGTCAGAACGCTGATCCGTAATCTGTACGGGTCGGTAGATAAAGAACAAAAGTCTAAGTTGGAAGAGTACACGATCGCTGAATGTATTGCCGGAGAGATGCGGGCTATTGAAGCCATTGTCGCAGAACACTCCGATGGTCGTTGCAGTTGTGTGTTCTACTTCTGCTCCCACTTGGACGCGCCTCGTCGTTTCATGAAAGCGATCCTCAAGTCTCCCAGCACTGTCGGCCAGCAGATGTATCAAGCATCGGAAGCTGCAATCGTCAAGTACCTGGACACGGAGTTTGCGTCTACTGCTCCGATCACTCATTACGTGAGTGACTTCCCGGACATCAACCTCAACACGTTGATTATGACGCATTATCCGATCGACCTGCTGCAACGGTATAAGTTTGCCTCTCTAATGCTCTTAGAATCACACACAGGCGCTCTCAAGCCGCCTATGATGTGGAATACCAAACTACAGAACGGTAGAGAGCTGGAAATTATTCCGTTTGACCGCATGACACTTCAGATGTTTGGTGATGGTGTCTTGTTTACGCCAATGCCAACAAAGATCCGAAAGGTCATGTTGGAGATTGCTGCGCAGAACATGTGGACACCAGGTACTACTAAGGATCTGGCGATCTACTCGGTTGAGAAACACCACGATCCGGCACTCACGGTCTTGGTGAAAGAGATGTACAGGTAATAAGTTAAATAACCGGACAATGGAATGTCCACGTAATCCACCCTCAGGTATTAAAGAAAATGGCTGACGACAGAAAACCCCGCAAAGACCCCACAGCGATTGACGACGGCAAACTCAAGCTGTTCGCCAAGCCGTTGAAAGATGATGGCTCAGCGCGCGCTCCATCCCTGCGGGTGAAGATGATCGAGAACAATCCATGCATCCACGTGGACCTCGGCATCAAGACTGAAGGGCGCAACGGTAAAGAAGGCTACCCGATCTCGATCGAAACGCCGATGGAACCTCGTTCTTTCAACATGTTGATGTGCATCATCATGGACGTAGCGGCCGCCAAAGGCGCCTGCTCGTTGGAAATGGAAAACTGGGGTCACCCATTCCTCTGGAACAAAGATCAGGGTAAGAACGTCCGTTCTCCTGAGCGCATGATCATTTCCCGCTTCTGCATCTCCAAACGTGACGACGGCATGGTCACCTTCGGCGTTGCTGCTAAAGGCAAGCAGGACGTAACGTTCGAGTTCACTCCGAACGAATTCCACGCGTTGACTCAGAACGGTCAAGCGGTCGGTGTTTCCATCTCCTCCAAGCTCGCAGCACAAGCCTGGGCCGGTGTCTGGAAAGATCTGTACGTAACACACTTCGAACGGAACTGGGTAGAACCTGAGTTCATGAAGAAGCGTCGTCTGGAAAACATGCAACGCGCTAATGGCGGTGGCAGCGGCTACAACAGCGCACCTGCTGGCGGTGGTCAGCAACAGCGTCCACAGCAACAGAACAATTACCAGCAACAACCTACAGCGCCTGCTGGCGGCGGTGGCGTACCTGACTTCGACGTAGGGGAAGATATCCCTTTCTGATCTGAAGACCATCAAATTAAACTACTGACGGCCTAGAAGCCTTGCCACACAGACACCGAACAGGGTCTGTGTGGTGGGGGTTTATGCCGCCTTAGTGTAAATCTTTACAACCATACATCATAACTATGAACAGCACCATATATAAGGATCAGTTGGATGAAATTCAGCATCTCCAGTTTCACCAAACGCAGTTTCTCAATGGTTCAGGTCGACCATCCTGGCGAGAATGAACTTATCTTTAACGCAGCAGGCTACGCTAACACCAAGCCTGGCGCGGTGGTGGCTGATGCTGATTCAGAATTCGGTCAACGGGTAGAACTGTTTATCGAAGTCAACGAATTCATTTCACGTATGCCCGAAGCGACACAGTTGGCATTGTACGACTGCTACGCGCGGTTGGAATCTGTCTACTCGAACTACGGCGGCATGGGTTTGACAGTCAAGCATTCCAGCGACAGTCTGGACAATATGCTGGCTGACATCATTGGCGACATTTCCAAGATCGTAAAGCTTGCAGATCTGCGGGCTTACATCGTAGGTAACAAGAATATCAAATTGCCATCTGAGCTTTCAGATGAGTACATCACAAACGACAAGATCACTCCATTGTACATGGAGCGTACCTATCGCAAAAGTGAGTACATCGATTTGACGGCCGTGGCAATGATGACACGGTTCCTGATTCCTGTCTGGGGTACTTACTTGCCGATCAGTGGTAAAGAGAACTCGCCAGACATGAAAGAATACAACGGTTATAAACTGTTGGATAAATCTGAGCTGTACACGTGTCCTGCGCTTCAGCGTCTGGAAACGTACGTGCGGGCTAACCTGGTCGAAGGCGAGTACGAATTGACAATCGTGTTCAAGTTCTTGTCCAGCGAAGAAGTGCCGATCTACTTGATGGCATTGGCTCTGATCCGTAAACTCTCCATCGCGCCTCTGTCGGCTGAGTTCGACAAAGACCACTTGATGAAGATCGTGTACAACTACGTCTGCGGTAACAACAACCGCATGCCGGCAGCCTTTGGCTCCAACATCAAACCAAAGACCGATAACGAAGGTCTGTCTGACGACAACGGTTCGGTGTGGTGCGTGTACAAGATGAAAGAACAGATCAGCACGGGCGATCTCATGATCGTGCAGGTCTACATCACCAACTATGTCTTCGCCGGGTTGGACATCGAGCCGACTCTGAAAGAAGAACGAATCAAGCAATGTGTTGAACGCGCCATGAACCTTCAAGACTTCGACCCTACCCCAGCACAGATTTCCTTGTGTCTGTGGGTGATGTCGACTGTTATTGCAGGTTGTGTGGTGGAGATGTTCGACAGGAAGACCCTGATGATATCCATGGGACTGGCTCAAGCCGTACTGTGGGAATGGGGTTATCCACAACTGGCTATCCTGATGACCGCCAATCTGATCCCACTCGAAGAAGGTGAGTTGTTGCCGCCTATCCCTCGTACCAAGATTAGCCAATCTAATCGGGAACTGTTGGAAGTGATCTACCCGTACAAGTTGCCTGAAAGCAAACGCAGTGAAGCAGTCGTATCGACCAACCCAGGTATCCGGGGTGTGGAAGAAGTCGCGACTGAACTGTTCCGCAATGAATGGGAACCGCGTTGCCCTAAACCCCTGGCCGCCAGCTACTATCGTTCCGATGTTAGCCGACGTGTCGAAATCTCTACAGATATTCGTGATCAGATCGCCTCCTTGCTTATCAAGCTTGACGGTCATATTCGAATCATCTGATTTAACGCTACCAACAGGAGTTATCAATGGAACTTATCAAACTGTCCTTCGTAGAAGCGGACGGGATGCTCAACCAGGTTATTCGCCCCTATGACCTGGATCAGCGTGGTTCGGCTATCGACCTCTTCTCCAAAGCCACTGAGAAAGGTTTCAATATCAGCGCTAAACGTTTGGCAGCAGTAGCCGCTCCACTCATGGGTCCGTCTACTCGTCGCAAGATCGACGCGCATATCTCCAACGGTTGGGATGCACCCCGCATCATGTTCGCAATGGTGATCGCTACCGGCAACCGTGCCAACAGCAAAGAGTATCACTACATCGTCGGCCACACTGACGAATCCATGCACACTGTGCGTGGTACCAACGTGCGCTTCGAGAAGCGGATGAAGTTGTATTTCAACAACATCACCCGTATCCACATGACCGAAGCGACCTACATGACGCGAGATCGTGGTCATCGTTCGTTGTGGCAACCAAAGATCATCACGCACGATCAGGTGTTGAACCGTAGCGCGATTGAAGGTTTCAACGGCGGTCGCCGCGAACACCGTAACCGCGCCATGTCTCTTCGTCCAACCGATCTGTTTACACGCCAGGGTGGTGAAACGGCATTCGGTGCGTACTTGACTGATAAAGATGTACCTGTCAAGAACCTGTGTGGCGTCTTCAGCGGTCAGTTGCGTTCTTCCACTCGGGAGAATAACAGCTCGACCAACTTCATGCGTCGTAGTCTCAATGCGTTCGTCAGCTCAGCTGCCGATCCGCAGTCGGCATTCATTGACGACAACCACGACCATGAAACCATGCAGCGTACGATCGACAGCGTGATCGAGAACAGCATCGATGCCGATCCGTACATCGAACAGATCCGCCGCGATTCCAACATCCTGGAACAAGGGTACATCACGTTCGGCGAACTGATGGACATGAACCCAGACTTTGACGAAGACTCGCAGCTTCCGTTCATCCCGCTGGACCGTAACAACCGTAACCGTATCGTGGACAACATCGTTGGCTTCAAATCCGACGAGAACGAATCCATTGCTGCGGCCATGATTGCTCACTCTCTGCCAGGCATCCTGATCAACTCGATGTATTCATCGGTTGATAACCTGACCATCACTACACGCGCGCGCGTCGGTGAGAACAAGTTGCAGTCAGCGTTTCCACATCCGTTTGTTGAAGGCATGTCGATCGCAGCAAGCTGGCCGTACTTCGAAGATCAGATCGAAAACATCTTGATCCAGGAAGTCAGCAAGGGCGGTCAGTTTGAATTCGATGCCCGCATCGATGCCAACATTGACCAGATGATCAAGATCTGGATCCGCATGGACGGCGCGCCTGAGGCGTACTTCGAGTTCCCTGCGTTCTGCGATTCCCTGCTGTCTCCGATGTTGGAAGACAACATGAAGTCGTTCGAAGATCTGTCCAAGGGTATCGTGGATCTGGCTGGCGATTTGTCCAGGCAGCGTCTGCGTAGTAGTCCATCCGCCGTAGTGGAACCGGTCATCTTGACGGCCACTGAATCCATGCGCAATACACGTACCGACGGTATTGACCGTGGTGCAAGTCAACCTCGCGCATCCAGTCGTACTGACCGGTCCTGGTAAGGGACCGGCGTTACCTTCTTCAATAACAGGAAATAAGCATGTCAACTAAACTTGAAACACTACTGGACTTCGACACGAAAGTGTTGGGCGATGTCGGCGTGTTCGATAATGATGGCGGCGGCATGTTGTCTTATACTGGCCGGGATGGCAAGCCTAAGGCAGTGACCATCAGTGGTAAACGTCTGGTTCTGCCTACTCAGCAGTTCCTGCGTGACGGCGACTGGGAGAAACGCATTGCGTGGCACCCACTGTCCGAACAGATCAACGAAGGTCCAAGCCCGGTCCTGAACGCCACCAAGAACTACATCACCGAACGGTTGAAACTGACCTTCCGTGAACTGGCTCTGGCGTTGATGGAACTGGCTGCTGAAGAAAAGCGCCACAAGGCATTGACCGCCAAAGCTGGTAAGTACCTGGTGACTTTGCCAGGCGCTGATCAGAAAGTAGTCGACACCCTGCGTAAGGTTCTGGACTCGGTCGGTGATGCGCCTGAGAAACGTTCGATTACCATGTTCCTCAAGAACGGCGGCAAGAACGGTGCTCTGCGTAGCTGCATGGTCAGCTTCCCAATCCTGGATGAATCTGAAACCGAAGTAGAAGATGGTGCAACCTTCTTCGGCGTGAAGATGCCTCGTAAGACTAAGGACAAGCAATTGATCCTGAGTCTGTTCGAATACATCCTGGGCGACAAAGACTATCGCGAGACTTACACGCAGTCGTCTAGCAACAGCGATGCGCCGTACTTGCATTGCCTGCTGCTGTCGTTCCAAGTGTTGGCTGAGCGTTTCAACAAGCTGATCGAAGTTCACGTTGCGGCTTGTCCACAACTGTCGGGTTTCAAGTTCGGTTTGGGCTGGCTTGAAAACATGAACGACTTCGACAACTTCGCAAAAGTCTACGGCGTGGCGGTTCCATCTCTTCCGGGTAACAGCGGCGTTACTGCCTCTGAACCTGAAGACTCCAGCAAAGACGTGTTCGAAGCCGATGCTGAAGATCTGGGCAAGGTTGCTATTGACCTGCCGTGGGATGAGCGTCCAGGTGACACTGGTCGTCGTGATTCACCGTCTCGCGATCGTCGATCGGTAGAGCGTGAACCGGTGCGTCAGGAAGGTGTTCCAACTCGTAGCCTCAAGGACGTGTTGGGCGGCAGCCGTCGTAATGACGAACCAGACCGTGAGACTCGCGGTAGCAGCTGGCGCAGCAGCGGTCGTGATGACCGTGGTGGCGGTGGACGTCCAAGCGGCCGTGGTGGTCGTAGCTGGTAACGGCATACATGGGCAGGGGTAAAACCCTGCCCATACTTGCTTTTTAATTTGTGGCTCAACTAACCGTAAGGCTGGTCCGATAGACTTGTTTCAACCGTGCAACTGTAGATTCATCAGGGACGAGAAGACTGTTCAAGTTCTCATCCATGGCGTGTGTATCATTCAACCCGTTAAGTCGCATAACAAGCCGATGGTCTTCGAGCGCAACATTCGAAGCTAGAAGAAACCCCGTCAGATCAAATCGGTAGAGATAACCCGTCTCTGGCGAGATATAAACGCTTCGTGTGCTGGGGTCATTCTTCAGCAGTATGACCAACGACTCGATAAAAACATTATATTCATCGGTCATGGTGATGAGGTCCGGCGATTGGATCATGTAGCTATCTAGCTTCGTGGGCATTTCAGTCTCCTAAAACCTACAGTCATACATCATTTACCTGACCAGCAATAACAACCAGGAGTAGTGAATGAGTTCGCATAACCCTAAAGAGTTTTTGATCCCTCCTGAGATGGTTCCTATCAGTGGATTGAATCCATACTTTCACTATGTAGCGTCAGCCCGGCAAGTAATGTTCACCGGTAACCTGCCGCAAGCGCTGTTGGTGGATGGGCGTACTCGTAAACGGCAGCAGTCTGGCTTTGAGCGAGAAGTTGCTCGTGCCACGTTTAGCCACTCCTTCCCTCGGGATGCGGTGGTGCTTAAAATCATTCCCCGCTTCAGTTCCCAGATGTGGGGTGAGAACTTCGCAATCAACCCCATGGACCTTGTGATCTACGAGGACTATGAAACCCGACAGCTTGATTGTATCGAATTGTCCAAGTTTCACGTAATGCACCAGCATTACGGGTTCCAGTTCGATTACGACATGGACGTGTACAACAAGCTGACCAAAGGTGCCCGTTTTGAGAAGGGTACTGTCATTGCACGTAGCCCAGCAGTGACACCGGACGGCGACTACATGTACGGTCTGGAAACCAACGTCTGTATGATTTCCCACCCGTCAGTGACTGAGGACGGTGTGATGTACAGCAAGAGCTATGCAAATCGCATTCGCTCTGATGGTTTCGAAAGCCGGATCATTCGGTGTGGGCGTACACATTACCCCATCAACTGGAACGGCAATGCCAGTGAATACAAACCAATCCCGGATGTCGGCGACTTCATTCGTCCGAACGGTTTGATCGCAGCGCTTCGTCCATACGACAGCAAGTTCGACCCGGTCTACATGTCCAGGAAGAAGTTGTTCGCTCCGGTGTACGGCTTGGACACACCTACCTACGGCATTCCCGATGCTCAGGTAGTTGACATCAAGGTGTTGCACAACGACCGTCTGCCAAATCCTCGGATGCCTGAGGAGATGGGTAAGCAGTTCCGCAAGTATCACGAAGCGGATAAGCGGTTCTACACCGACATCGTCAAGACGTGCCTGTGTCGCAATGGACAGAAGATGCAAAAGGACGTAGACATGTCTCCACGTCTGCGTGCTCTGGTGTTTGAAGCCATCGCCCGTGCTGGTGAAGCATTGATCGAAGAAGGCATCTGGCCTAAGGCTGAGTCTGACGAACTGCGTGCTCGCAAGAACTATCGCGGTGAACTGCTGGACGAATTCCAAGTCGAGATCATCTATAAGTACAAGACCACAGTGGGCGAAGGTCCTAAGGTTACGGACTTGGACGGTGGTAAAGGCGTAGGTTCGTTGGTAGCTGAAGACGAAGACATGCCGGTGGATGCATTCGGTAACCGTGCCGAAGTGGTAATCTTTGCCAACTCAACTGTTAACCGTCTGAACAACGGCAGGCAGCATGAGCAGGTAGTAGGCGCCGCAGGGCGTGATGTAATCAAACGCATCCGCCGTACGTACGGTCTGCCAGACGTTGGGGCTATTCCAGACCAAGTCATCCGTGATGCAGTAACAAAGAACGAAGCCCTGTCCAACAAGAACTTCGGTTACTTGATGGGCTTCTACAAGATGGTCAGTCCTAAACAGTGGAAGCTCCTTAACCGTAAGGAAACTATCCCGATGGGTCGCCATCTGAAACACTTGATCGAAGTCATCAAAGACGGCGACGATCCGTACGGTCTATACATTCAGATCGTGTCGGACTCTGGCGTTCGGATGGACAAGGTCATTAACGAAATCAAGAACGGTCCGTATCGTCCCGAGATGTCTCCGGTCACGTACAAGGACTTTGACGGGAAGTTTGTAACGACCAAGACAGATGTCCTGATTGGTCCGAACTACTACCTGGCGCTTGAGAAGACAGCGACAGACTGGTCTGGTGTATCTTCCTCGAAGGTGAACCATTTCGGTGTGAACGCTCGTCTGACCAATGCGGACAAGTACACCTCGCCTGGACGTCAAACCGTTACTCGTTCCATGGGTGAATCGGAAGGTCGTAACCTGGCGCACGCAATGGGTGGTGAACATGTTGCCAACATCATGGACATGAACAACAACCCAGTAGTCCACAAAGAAGTCTGCCTCACAGTCTTGACGCACCCAACTCCGACGAACATCGAAGCCGTGGTGGATCGGGAGTTGTTCAAGATGGGTGGTCACAGGCCTTTGGCTTATGCCATTCACCAGTTGGTGTGTTCGGGTAAAAACATCTCTCGCAAGTAATTGCGAGAGGTACTCTTGAGGAGTCGTAATAAAGATGAGACGATTCAAAGCCAGTGAATTGTTTACTACACACGTCTACATGTGGCCTTGCAAACAGCTGGAGAAGTTCATCCTGGAGTTTGATGACGGGGACTGGATTGAGACTAATACCTATCGCACCGAAGTCTCTCGCAAGATGTGGATGGCTCACGAACATTACGATCGACTGCCCATCTACAAACGGCACCACATCGGCAATGGTCCTCTGAGTAATGCCAGGTTGCAGGACGTGGCGTCTGCCATTGTCGAGGATGTGCAGAACATCTACGGGGACGCAGGTTATAATCGGGAAGAGTTGTGGTTCCTGACGTACAAGGCGTTCGAGCGTTTGTATAACGAATCGATCGTCGAGTATTCTGAATACGTGCGAAGTTCCAACTCGTTCGACTTCAGTGACCTGTACGAGTTTCCTCCGATCAAAGCTGCACGGGAAAAGATCCTGGAGAACCCGAACAACCTTTCCATTAAGAAAGGCTACGATGAAGCTGCGTTGGTATTGATGAAAGATCCACTCATCGCGCGTAACTCCATCGTGTCTGACTTGCGAGCCGGTTTGCTCAAGATGGAACAGTTGCTCCAGATCCTGGTGATCCGTGGCGATAACACTGACATCGATTCGCACATCTACAACCGACCTATCACCGGCAACTATTTCGCAGGGATCCACGATCCGGCGGAAGCGATGATGGAATCGACCTTGGCGGCTAAAGCGATCATCTTTACCGGTGCTCCGCTTGAGCAGACTGAGTATGCGAACCGTAAGATGCAGTTCACCTCCCAGAAGGTAGATCTGTTGGTCATGAACGATTGTGGTGCACGACCTGAAGCTGAGATCGAAGTCACCTTGTCCCGCTTCAAGGACATGGAAGGTCTGTATTACCTGGATGAGAAGACGGGTAACCAGAAATCTCTGCGTATCTGGGATACGGACATGATCGACAAGAAGCTGAAGTTCCGTCTACCGTTCAACTGTCGGTATCGCGACCAGAACAACATCTGTCAGAAGTGTTACGGCGACTTGGCGTACAACATCCCGTTCGGTACCAACATTGGGCACGTGGCTTCCACCATGACCCAGTCTGAAGTATCGCAGCAGGTATTGAAGGTTAAGCACTCCGAAGCTTCAGCGGTGTCTGATCTGATCAGCATCAACGAAGACGAGCGTCCGTACATTCTACCAGGCGGCGAAGCCAATGAGATCCGTCTCAATCCAAGACTGGCACGTAAAGGCATTAAGTTGCTGCTGCGTAGCGTTTCCAGTCAAGGTACGGCCAACGCCTCGAAGTTGCCTATCCTGAAGAAGGCTGATGTGCAAGAAGGGTTGTCGACTTCCCGCTTCAGTCAGTTCAAGGACGTCACGTTCGAAATCCCAGCTGAGGGTAAACAACCCATGCGTTATCACGTAGCGGTATCGCGTGGTGCTCGGATGAGTTATCTCACAGCTCCATTCCTGCGGTTCTTCCTTAAAGAAGGCTTCAAGATTAAGGATGATGGTTACTATCACATCAACCTGGATAACTGGGACTTCGACCAGCCTGTGTTTGAAATGCCCAACCGTCACGGTAACATGAAGGACTTTGCGGCAGAAGTTGAAGTGTTCATTCGTTCGACACGTGATTCGTCCCAGCGTCACTTGGGTCGATTGAAACAACTGAAAGGTTACGACGATCCAGTAGAAGCATTGCTGGACCTGCACGAACTGATTAGCAGTAAGGTGTCCGTACACTTTACTCATGTGGCGATCGTCATGCTGTCGATGATGGTGGCGAAGAACAACGGTAACGACTGGAGTATCCCTCCTATCGAAGTACCAGTGAAGTTCGCCAAGTATGACCAGATCATCAACGGTGGATCCCTGGGTCCTTTGTTCGCCTATCAAGGTGGCAGAAAGATCCTGGAAGACATTGATCAGTACATGAACACCAACCGAATGCCTCACTTGATGGACCCGATGCTCTTACCCGTGTAGTACGCAGCATAGAGAGAGCCACCTTCACCGGTGGCTTTTTTTTCTACATATAGAGGGAATACTTTAACCAATTCACTAGGAGTAATGGTTGTGCGTATAGATGTCTTTAGCCATTCCTTCATGGTGACTGAATTATCAGACCGCCAGAATCATGCAACGAAGCAGTTTATCCGAACATTGATTCAATACGAACCTGTGGTTACTGAGGGTCGTAAGGAAATGGTACCAGCTCGCGTCTTTGCCTCAACCAACGAGGACCGCGAGTACTTCAGGTTCCACATCAACATGTTCTCAGAATTCCTGGAGCGTCTGCGTTTCGAGCAGATCCCCGATCGTGATGTCCAACAACATCACCACAAGTTTGAGGTGCGGGAAGATTCGAAGATAGAACACATCGTCAAGTTCCTGCACAACCCACGTGACACTCAGCCGGACATCATCGACTACATCAAGGCTGATGGGGATAACAAAGTCGTTACCCTCCAACCGGGCGGTGGTAAGACACTGATCGCTAAGCACTGCATCGCTGACTTCGGTGTCAGGACTGCGTGCATCATGCGTGGTAGCTTCATCGATCGATGGGTTCCTGACCTTGAGGATACCTTCGAGCTGAAACGTGGAGAGTTATTGGTCATCCGTGGATCGCAGTCTCTGAATGCGTTAATGGAGATGGCGTTGGAAGGGGATGAGTTGGGTAAGATCATCATGATCTCCATCAACACCTTCACCAACTACATCAAGGACTTCGAGAAACAAGGCGCGTCCGAGCAGTATCCGATTCCACCAGGCTACTTCTTTGAGAAGTTAGGGATTCCTTTCGGTATCTTTGACGAAGCCCACCAGTTCCCCCACCAAGTCATGAAGATGTTCTCTTACATGCACATTGGTAAGTTCCTGTCCCTGTCCGCCACATTGAACACCCAAGACAAGTTCATGAATTCAATGTACGAAGTGATGTACCCACGAGGTACACGTTTCGATGGCGGTAAGTTCAACGCCTTTGTTGTAGCTGCATCGATCAAGTATTCGTTAAAGGTACCCAACTCTATCCGGTGTAAGGGCTTCCAAGGCGCGTACAGTCATACAACGTTTGAAGCCTCACTGATGGTCAGGAAGAACAAACGTCTGCTTGACAACTACCTGGCGCTCATCAGCTGGGCGGTTAAAGAGAACTTCACCGATGTAATGATCAAGGGTCAGAAAGCGATCGTGTTCTGTGGGACCATCAACTTCTGTACCCTGGTTCAGAAACACTTGCAAGCGCTTCACCCGCATCTTAAGGTGGTGCGTTACGTATCGAAAGACAAGATGTCGGTTATGGACAGTGCAGACATTATCGTCAGTACAGTCTTGTCAGCAGGTACAGCTGTGGACATCGTGGGTCTCAGGTACAACCTGCTGACCACCGCGATCGATTCGCAGCAGTCAAATGAACAAACGATGGGTCGGACACGAGTCTTGAAAGACTGGCCTGGTACCGATGTCGTGTTCCATTACTTTGTTTGTGATGGGATCGAGAAGCACATGAAGTATGACATGAATAAACGGGAGTACTTCCGGGGCCGTGTTAAGTCGCACGGTACGGTAATGGCTCCTATCAGCGTATAACTTAGCCGGGGAGAAATCCCCGGCCTTTATTTCCCTTAGGAGGGTAGATGGATCTCAGCAAGCTCTCTTACAAAGAGTTAGACACGCTCCTGGAACAGGTCGTCGTTGCCCGTAACGCAGCTTGGCAAGCCTTAGGTAGCGTACCTATCGAACATCCAGTAAATGGCTGGAACTGTTTCCATTGCGGTATGAAGTTTTACCACGTTCATCAAGCCAGACTCCATTTTGGTACCGCAGTGGACGCAACACCTTACTGCCAGTTCTCCCCCGAAGCTCACAACCTGATTCACCGTATTAGGGAATTGGAACTCGAACTTGAAACCACACGCGAAGTTTTCGCTGAGCATTTAGAAGGATGTAGTGATGTCTCTCAAAGTAAAGTCTGAGCCTTTGGAAATAACCTCTTCGACATTCATCGGGAACTTCCGAACTTCTGATCTCCTCAAATGGAAATCGTCAGCCATTCCAGTGCCACAGGAAATCCTCGCTAAATCAAATCTCTCAATGAACTTGCTGTTAAATCAGTACAGCCAAGGGAAACTGACGCGTGAACAGTTCCTGGATGCCCTCGAGAAACAAATGGGTCCTCAGCTAGACACTGAAGCAACGATCTCGGATGAAACCATCCAGAAGTTCTTGGCGCAAGTCCAACCTCAAGATAAGGAGTGATCATGTTCGATAAGTATACGTCAGAAGTTCTCGCGCTGATTGAAAGGGCCATCAACGAAGTTACCGGTCAGGTGGTGACTGATGCTGAAGTCCTGGACATCCTTAAAGAGCTGGATAATCGCGGCCTTGAGGTTAAGGTCAAGCCGCGTGTACTGGATGAGCTGCAAGCCGAGTTTGCGAGAACAACTCACGACATGCCTTTCATCATCCGTCCTCAAAGCTTGCCGTTAGTGGAGGATAGAGTGTCGGTTCGTCGTGAGGAAGTCCACGGTGGGGTGGATTACTTCGCTTACTACAGACAGCCCAATAAAGCCACAGCTGAAAGGGTGAAAGCTGAGTTCGATAAGGAACTGGGCTGTACCGACAAAACGAAGATCGTTACCGTACCATCAGAACAATCGGTCGTATCGGGTACGGCCGCAGCAGTTGTCTCGACACTGAGCCCACTAGGTGTATCACCAGCCTTTATGGTGGACGGTAAGTACAACGCCGAAATGCACCGTATGATGATCGATGAGGAGATCAACAATCCGACTTACCCGCATGTGATGAAACTTCTGAAGCCTAACCTCGTAGTGGACTTGGAAGACCTCAAACGGAAAACCGAAGGACTCGATCCCAACGACGCGTTTCTGACGCAAGAGCAACAAGGGTGGATCGTGCAACGTTGTAATGTTGACAAAGAGTATTTCGAAGCAAAGGTGGCCATGATCGATCGCAAGCTTATCGCCGACATTGATATCTCTGATACCTATCCGAAAACAATGACGTTAGCGGTAGATCTCCCACCCTCCCCTTTCACGGTGGTTATTCATCATGACTGGGAGGTGGATTTGATTCGTTCCGACAGAACCTCGTTCTTCAAACGGGACGAGTATTCTGTTCTTCTTGCCGATTTAATGAAAGTCGTTACGGATGTCCGGGCCGCAATACAACGAACTGAACATTCCAGCAGAAACGATATTAATGTATCTATCACAATGAGCATTGCTGCAATGTTTGATAGTAACCCGAACTTCAAAGGTGTGACTTACCTCAGTCCCAAGACGTAGACAGCATACAGCCCGGCTCACGCCGGGCTGTATGTCACTTCTTTTTTTTGTATCAAACCACTACTGAGCTGGAGAGTAGTAGATCACGACGTTATTGCGCTCTTCTTCTGAAGTCACGTAACGCAGGATGTGGTTCAGATCGTAGAGCTTGGCTTCCTGTACACGGCCCGCAGGACGGCGCGTGTGGATCAGCAGGGTCAGCAGATCTTCGAACGTCGAGGACGCCGACTTGCTCACTTTCATCTGAGCCCAACCACGGCGAGCCTTATCGGAGATGAACAACGTGTTGTAGTTCTCGTTGATGAAGTCCAGCAGGATGTTCCAGCCTTCGTAGAAGGACTGGGTGTCGCGCTGCATGACCAGACGGATTGCCTTGTACAGAATGACCTGAGCAGTTGCTGCCGTGGCTTCGGTCAGGTTCGACCCATTCTTGGACATGATGTTCTTGTACTCTTCCAGCTTGGACTTCAGTAGCATGTTATCCACGTTTGCCTCCGACGGCATTTCAGGTAGTGAATCAAGCAGACGTGCGGCGCTGAAGGACTGAGTCAGCCCCAAACGTTGACGCAGTTGCTCCAGCAACTCTTCTTCAGTGAAATCAGTATCGATCTCCTTGAGCAGAGCGCTTCGTAGTTCTTTGTACTGCCAGTGGTGGATCGACTTCGCTTTACGAGTCGCATCGTCTTTCAGCACACCTTGAGAAGTGTACTCAGGACGTTCACCGGTGAGGGCGTAATGCTTGGCTGCTTCGACAGTCCAGTTGCCTGGCATGCGGAAACGTTTGTACAGCTCTTCTTCCAGAGCCTGCTCATCGACACCCTTAGGTGTCTTGATGCTGCCGTCTACCCAATCGAGCAGTTCGTCAGACGACCAGTCGGTGAGCGTACGTTGACGGCGGATATCTACCGGCCAGTTACCGCGGCGGGTCTTGGCTGGTTGGACACGCGATTCGTGGTAAAGGAACAACGTTGCGAAGTCCCAACCTTTCAACGCATCTTCAGGAAGGATACGGCTGTACAACGCTCGCAGATCTTCCTCAGTGAGTTTCTTGGCTTCAGCTTCACCAACGGTTACCTTTTCCCCGCTTTCAGGCTCAGCAGCCTCAGGCGCTACGGCAGCCGGTTCAGCCTTATCTTCCGGCGCAGCGCCCTGCTCTCCGCTCGACTCTTGAGCTTGGGTGCCTTCGGATGACTGAAGTCCATCATCCTGGACAGCTCCAGCATCTCCAGTAAGACTGGCTTCGGGTAGCGGGGCATCCACAGCTTCACTCGGACCAGACGTTTCGAGAGTTTCGCTGCTGTCATCTTTCGACTCAGCAGGGGCTTCTGAGGCTTTGCCGCCATCCGATTCGTCTGCCGCGCTGTCATCCGAGGACTTGCCGCTTTCGCTACCTGAATCCTGATCAGACGCCTGGTTGGGTTCGCCGACAACGTCAGGGAATTCCTTCGGTTCAGCTGTAACAGTGCTACGCTGGTCTTTATTGACATTGGAGTTACCTTCCACCGGATCGCTGGCAGGTCCTGGTTCCAGGATGGTATCGGATCCTGGAATGTGTTCAACGTCGCCAGTTGCACCACCTTTGTTGTCGGTGTTATCCAACACTTGACCCGAAGTAGGATCTTGCATTGGGGCGTTGTTCTGATTACCCGCTACAGGGTTCTTTCTGTTGTTCTTGGAAGACATGGACAGTTACCTCAAAAAGCCCTCTACATCCAGAGGGGTGGTTTTCAGTTCCTTAGCGTGGGCAGATCCCATCATCACGGCCATCATGGTCGAGGGGATCTCGCTAATCATGGAACCGACAGAGTCGGGGTACTGGCTTACCTTGTCGCCCATGCACACGGTACAGACATCGCCACGTGGGGTAATGCAGTAGGTGGGGGCAAAGATACCGTAGAGTTTGCCTTCGTATGTTCCCAGGTTCTCAGCGGTGATCTTGACGGGTTTACCATCGTCTAACAGCGTGCGGCCAATCCGACGTTTATCGATAATCACATCCAGTGTGTTCTTGGTACCACAGAACTCTTTGACGATCCGGGCGTTCTGGAAGATACGTCCCATCAAGTCCACGTCTTCACCCGCCAGTGCAGTCAGAGCACCACGGTAGTAGGAACCTGCCCGCAGTGAGTTGACCATGTCTGGATACTTGGTGACATCCAGACCTTCATCCAGAGAGTTCTTGATCAGTGTGGCGCGTCCGCCTTCAGAGAAGCCGGCCTCTGGGCCGTGAATCAGGAACATGCGTTTGAGCGCAGTGTTCAGAGACTTCTTCTTATAAAGGAATCCTTCAGCAGGATCCCCCTTTAAGTTGTTCTCTATGTAGTTTTTCACCAACGCGTCTTGAATCTTGGACTGAGCCACTGGGTCGTCAATCTGATCCTTGTACTGCTCAAACAGTTCATCGCGCAGCTTGGTGTTGTTGGCAGGCGCTTGAAGCGACTTCTCCGTTACAGAAGGTACAAACAACTCATACCCCGCCAGGTCGCCAATAGCTTTGCCAAAGCGCAGCCAATGTTTGACGTACAACTGACCAGCGACATCCCTCCCCTCCGAAGGGTCATCCTGCATACGGTCAACGAAGATCTGTTCGATACTGCCCAAGTCAACAGGGCCGACTTGATATTCGATACGATCCTGCGCTGCGTAAACCAACACGCGGCTGTTGAAGATGAGATCGCCCCATGTACCATTCTCCAGATCGACCTTCAGGTTCTCAACATCACCTGCTTTGATCGGTCCGGTTTCTTCGTGGTAGATGAATGGAATCTCGTAAGGGTTAACGCCCTCAAGTGGTTGCCATTCAAAAGTCCCCGTTTCATTAGGGACATACACCTCAACGCCTTCGGGGTTGTGTTTCAACGCCCAAGGTTCTGGTTCACCACCGATGTCAATTACAACACTCATGGCACGCAACATCCATTTACGGTCGTAATGCGCTTTGGCCTTGAGAGACCCGATAAAGTAATCGTACTTACGCATCACCTTCTCCGAAAATGGATTTGTATTTCTCAGCGTAACGAGGACGTAGTTGTTCAGCCTGACGACGAACGTCTATTTCGAAACACAAGTCGTCCAGACATTCGCCGATAGCTACTTGAGCTGATTCAAAGCTTTCGCTGGAAATAGCGGCCAGGGAGAACAGTTGATCCACTTGTGTCTCAACCGGCTTATCCAACAACCGACCCACATGAACGCCGTACAGACTTTCAAGCGACGAACCCAGTCCCAAGTTCTGAGAACCTAACGTAGCGCCGAGAGAATCACCGTTAGCTTTTACCAAACGTGATAATCTTTTGAGCAAATCAGGCGACCCATCTTCACTGGTAACATCGTCGGTAGTCACTGCGTCCGCGCAGACCTTCCGTACGGTCTTAGTGAAGCCGTCGCTGATCTGCACCAACTGTGGGATCCATTCTTCGTAATCGAACGTACCGAGTTGATCCACGATCTTGCAGAAAGCGTCATCAACGTCTTCTGCCGAATCCAGCAGATCAACCAACACACCTGGTGTATCGGTAGGATCGAAGTTCAGGATGATATCCGCCGCTTCGGCGAGCATTTCCAGTGGGATGTCGGGGTTGAGTTCTACGCCGCAATTGTTGAGCGCACGTTCGGTCGACAGGCGCAGGATCTCGTCAACACTGACGGTAACTTGCTCTGGTCCGATATTGTGCGAACCCAACTCTCCAAGCAGAGCATCCAGTTCATCCAAGTGAGCCTTCCAGTGGCAGGCGCTTAACGTTTGATTCAGTCGGACATAGAGTTCCTCCAACTCTGGAGAGCAACGGTCACGTACTAAGGTACGGATAGTCCACTGAATGATGTCGTCATCTTCAAAATCGGCATCGGGTAAAACGTTCATCGGACAAGCTCCCCGTCAGAACTGTAATTAAACATAAATACGACCTTATATATGGGTCATCTAAAGCTTCATACTAGAGGTTATCATGTCAGCATCTCATCAAACTACGCGATTCGGTTCGCGAGACGTAGATCTCAGCGCTCAGTGCGATGAGATTGAAAAGGACACGGTCAAGCTTTGCCGCTCGGTCGGGCTCGCTATCCGCGCAGCTATCCAACCCATTGAAGAACTACCGCTGTCGTTGTCGCTTCTCGAACAGGCGGGTCGTAAGGCCGACATTCCTAAACTGGGTCAGCTGGTCCAGTCGATTGCTCGCGATCAAGACAAGTTCATCGCTGAGAAAACGGCCCTCGATGCAAAGTTCGAGTCGCTGAAGAACGACCGCCCTACCAAGAAAGGTAGTCTGTCTCGTTATTCCAACAGCGTATCCTTTCTGGGTCATGAATACATCGACCTGAACCAACGGATCGCTCAAACCATGGGGATGACGATCGGCGATTACTTCGATCTCATCCAACCACTAACCGAACCCGCTGAGGCTGTATCGTGACCGATAGCAAAACTCCTGACGACGAAGTATCGAAAGACGAACCCGGTGTCCACACCGGTAGCCATCAAGACGATAGCTCTGCACCTGCCGAGACGGTTGTTGATTCGGCAAGCGGTGACGAACCTCTCCTGGCACCGCCGGTTGATGAGGATGAAGATACGGTCAGTCAGCATCTGGTTGACGATCCTATTCCAGCTCCTGAGCCACAAACAGAACCTGCCGGTCAAGCAGGTGCTGACGAAGAACCTGAAGCAGCGCCTGACGTTTACGCCGGTATCTACACACCGAACGAGAACGTCACTGAAACGCTGAAAGTGCTCGACGAACTCACCGACGATGAACTGCGGGCTTTGGCCAAAAACGGTTCGGTACTTCTTTCCAACATGGAAGAAGAAGAGTTGATCAAGATCGATGCCATGGTCCGTCAGCAAATCGGACGTAACCAGAAGCATCGTCGTAAGCTGGTTGACGATGGCGTTCCAGGTGATTGGCAAGCTGTTGAATTCATGCGGGGCGATAAGCCCATCATCGTCTTCATGACAGAAGCTGAACGTGAAGCAATGCAGGTGCTCGAGTTTTACAGCCGCTCGATCCGTCACGGTACTGGTCAGGATGTTTTCACCGACGGTAACAAGTGGACCAACCTGCCGGCGATTGGTGATTCGAAGATTGCCATGGGTCTGGTTGACCACAGCAAGAACAAAGATCCGATCGTTGTGCTGCGTCATAAGCTGGGTCTGTCGAGTGAACACTCCGTCCCGATGTGGGGCACGGGTCTTCATTTGTCTCTTGAAGGACCAGGGGCTCTTGAGAACCTGATGCTTGACACCAAGCTGCTCCTCGAGAAGATCGATCAGGGCCGTGGCAGCAGCGGTTATGTCTACAGCGCCTCATCGGTTTACCTGAACCGTGAAGTGGCCTCGTTCGTGCTGAACAAGGTACGTTACTCTACGGCTGGTACTGTGGACGTGGAAACGCTCAAGGACCTGTTGCTGCTGACTGACCTGGAACCACTGGCTCTGGGTGCTGCATCGACCATCTTCCCAGACGGTTACATGTTGCAACGTCCGTGTCTCACCTCCCAGGGTGGTTGTGGTCATGTGATTGAACGCCGTGTGAATCTACGTCGGATGCTCTTTGTCAGTGATTCCAAGCTGACCAAAGATCAGTTGCAGTTCATGTCCAAGCGTTCGGGTCGTGTTGACATCTCCACCATCAAGACTTATCAGGAGCAGATGCGTCCTCATATTTCCCGCCTGGTGGCGTTGAAGAACGGTCAAGCAATCCGTCTGCGCGTTCCGACCATTGCAGCCTACGAGCGTATCGCCGGCGCCTGGATGGACAAGATGCAGAACAAGGCCAAGGAGCTGGTGCAGTCCAACGCCAATGAACAAGAACGTAACAACTACATGGCTCGGGCTACCAACGTTGCATTGTTGATGGCGTACGGTCATTGGGTTGAAGCGTTTGTGGACTTGGGTAACGGTCTTGACGATGATGCAGTTGACATCGTTAGCCGTGCTGGTTCCAAAGATGCAGAAGTTCAGTACAAGGCGGACATGGCGATTGACAAGTTGCTGGAAGATCTTTCCGGCGACGTTGACTTGGCTACGAAAGTAGTCACTGCGATTGAGCAGTTCATCGTCGACATGACCATCGCAACGGTAGCTGTACCTAAGGCAATCTGCCCTAAGTGCGGTAATCCGGTATCGGGTGACGAATCTTCCAAGCATCCACACTTGGTTAATATTAACCCGATCGAACTTTTTTTTACCCTACTCCGCCACAAAATAATGACTGCCGGCGGATAAGGACCAACGCCAAAGGGGTATTCGAAGATTTCATTCACCACGTCGGTAACCTGAACTTTGGGGAGGGTAAATCGCCCTTCACAACAGGGACTGAGTTAAACGACTTGGTGATGAATGAAACGATTCCCGATGACTGGACCCGTCAACTGGCAATGATGGAAACGTACGATCAGTCCATGGGGATCTTTGACCATGACTCAGCTGAAATGACTGATCCACTTTCTGTCATTGGGTTCCACCCCGCCGAGGATCCTGTAACAGGAAACAGACTGGAGATCTTGATGCGTGAGTTGATCGCGTGTCGAATTCCAGAGCTGACCAACACGCCTCTTGCTGAACTCCTCAACTATCCACGTCACTTACTGGATATGTTGCTCAAGGACGGACGTAAGGCGCGTAAGAAGGAAGAGGCGGATATAACCCAGTTGAACCTGGACTTGTCCGGGTAGCAGTGCGTGACGGAGCGAACAGCATACAGCCCCGGCTCAGGCCGGGGCTGTATGTCGCTTACTGAAATTTACCGTTCAAAGCCTTACGGTACTTCCAGAGTACTGCCTGTTCCGACAAGGTGAAGTCTTCTTTCTTATCAGTCACGTAACGGTCCATCGTCTTCGCTACGTTGAGCGCAGCTTTGGATACAGCGATCGTTACGTTGTTACGGTTGGCTACCAACATCCCGAGAGAATTCTCAAGCGCTGTGAAGCCTTGCAGGATCGAAGTCAACGACATGAAGAATGGAGCCAGCTTGTTGACGTAAACATCTTGCAGCGAGGCAGGAAGCTTCGTCTCGTCGAAGGACTTGATACGATCCAACGTCGGAGTGATGCGCGCAGTACTGCTGTTGATCAGACCGTTCAGATCCGAAGACCAGTCATCCACACGCCCTGTCACGATCGTCTTGGTGAAAGCAGCTTCATCAATAGGAGGACGGGAGTTCTCAGCACTGCGATAGCTGTTGAGCAGGAAACCCGACATGCTTTGGAAGTTGGTCATCTTACTGTTGACCTGAACACTCTTGGTGGAGTATCCAGCTTCAGTCACCAGGCGCGTCAACGCCCCGCTGGTCATGTCTACCAACTCGATCTTGGCAATCGCCAGGTCGATGTCGGCAGCCGTCTGCGCAACGATCAACTCTTTCAGGAACGCATCCACACCTTCAACGAATGGCGAGACTTTGAGAGTCAACACACCGATGATGGTTTTGAACGCTTCATGATGTTGTTCCGGCGCTTGTAGAAAACTCTGCTTCAGGCCGTTCCATTTGTAGGCGTTGTGGGCTTCGCTCTTGAAAGCACCATCTTTGACTTTCTTGAAGTCACCAGCCATGCGAGTGCCGGAGACGACTTTGTCGGTTTCGATGATGTAGTTCTGAATTGCAATGAGTTTCCCGCCCACGTCGTCCACCGCTTGTGTACGCTGAGTATCGCTTTGAATGAATTGCCACAGACGTTTGAACGACTTGACAACGAAATCCAGGATCTGACGAAGTGCCTTGACTACAGCTTCAAACGCTGTACGTGTAAAGCCTTCCATCGACACGTCGTAGTTCACCCTGGAAGGTTCCAAGGTAAAGCTGTTGATCGGGTATTGATCGACCAGATCGTTGAGTGCTGGGTACAGAGGTGTTAAAGCCTTGACGCGTTCCATGTCACCACGGCAGATGTACTTACGGTCTACGATGGTGCTGTAGGCGTCGAACACCGTTACCATGTTACCGTACTCTTGATCATGCACTGGGTTCAGCAGGTCTGTATCTACAGCACTTTTAGCTCCGATCTCATCGGAGAAAGCTTCACCGGATTCGAATGACAGATTGTCCAAAGCGATACTTACGTTCATTTCACGTCCTTCAGTTTTGATTCGATACTACAGGCTGCTTAAGCAACCCGTCCTACACGCGCAGCAGGTTTACAGCTTCAAACACTTCAGCGTTCTGGATCTTCAGTGTTTCGATCTCAGGCATCAGTTCCAGCAGCGTCTGCGAGAACGGTGCGATTTGCAGCAGGTCTGAAGCCTTGGTGTTGAACGCGATGTTGTAACGACGCTCGTACAGACGGAAAGCGTATTCACAAGCCCGGTCCACATCGAATGGCAGCGCTTCGTTGATTTCAAACAACGCCGCACGGCAGCTGTCAGCGTTCTCTTTGAAGTAGCCACGCAGATCGCCTTGGGAGATTGGCGACGACGGCATCGGGACAACCAGCGCGCAAGCCAGTGCGAGTACCACGGTGACACGTTGACGACGGTTCTCGACCGTAATACCTTCCGGCATAGCGGAGAGGGTCGACACGATATTGATAGCGTTCATTGCCATTATCCTTTCAGAGCAGCGGAGAGTTGATACAAACGATTGTTAGCAAGTTCTTCAGTCAACTCTTGCTGACCGATTTCTTTACCACGTCCAATGACAGCGTCCAGTGAATAACGAGTGATCTTACCAAACACATCAGACCATTCGTGCTTCTCTTCCAGTAGCTTATCCAGCTCATCGATCTCGGCCAGGATCTGTTTGCGAAACGCATCGTCGAGTGAGCGATCTTTTAGAACAGTCACCAACTCACGACGTAACGCTGCAATACGCTGAGGAAGTGTGGTGTATCCACTAGACAGTGCAAAGAACGTAAACGAGTTGGTTGCCATGCCGATAGCGAAGGTAGTAGCGATCCGTTTGATCGTGGCAAGAAGGACTTTAGCTGCACCTTCGGCCACAGTAGCGAATGGCAAGGCGACGATGTTGGAAAAGTTCATCATCAGACCAAACCACTTAGGCTCATACCCGGCTTCAGCAAAGATCCCAGCACTGCGTTCTAATTTAGTCAGACCACGTGCTAAGTCCACACCCATACCCCATCGAGCCGCGAACTGATCAGCTACAGCTTCAGCCATGCGTTGATCGTACCACCGGGTATTGAGAGCACGCTGCATCCGAGTAACTTGACCTTCAAGCACCATCGCCACTACTTCAGCGCTGGTTACATCCTCACGCAGTGACTTGTCAACTTCAGCCAAACGCAGAGCAGCCTTACCGACCCACATGCGTTTCTCAAGGGTTTCCTGATTGTCCATCCGACCCACTACTTCAGCCAGGATGTAGTTGGTGATCAACGTTTGCCCGAGGTATTCGTAGTAGGTGTAACAGTGACCCAACTCGTGGAAGTAAAAACCTGCCACTTCACCCGCTGTGAAATACCCGTCAAAGAATGACGGCGTGATCAAGAACTCGTTGGTCAACTTGCTGAAGAACCCACCCACTTTAGCCATCTTCAAATCAACGTAACCGTCGATGATCTGATTGCCATTCATGTTATCCAAATCAAACTTGGCTAACAGCTTCTCTGCACGTGGGTTCAGTGGGGACAGTGCATTGAGATTAGGAACCATCGCCGCAACGTGATAAGGGCCACGCAGGAATGCCTTCTTAGTGAAGTAAGGCTTAAAACGAATACCTGTGGCGTCTAACGTCAGCTGGGCGATCTCGTTCAGATACCTCTCAATGAGGTGCAGTTCACCGTTAGCCGTCATTGCCTGTTGAAACAGTTTGGTCACGCGTTTCGGGTACTCGGCGTTCGTCTGAAAGGCAATCGCTTCCATCGACTCCTGTAGCGTAAGTGTCATGATAGTAGCTCCATAAGCCACGGTGGGAATCATCCCATTTGCAGTACAAATCTAATTGGTAGACATATGCTTTACGGGGAACTCAAATGAAAGAGGCAACTGATGTCCATTCCTACTACTGCGGCTGAGATTGACAAGTATATTTTGTCACTCCCCAAAGAAAGAATTGTTGCACGTGAATGTAAGCATGCCACGTATACCACTCACCGTAATGGTGAACGGGCAGACATGCTGGTTATCAAGGAATATCTGATCCTGGATGACGGTACGCGTATTCCACGCATCCGTAATGTCGAGAATTACCAACGACCTTATTGGGTCACCAAGCCACACTTTCGTACCCACCCAGACAAGATCCAGTTTGAAGATCTGTCACGTCTTGACATGTTCAAGTCACCGCAATGTAAGTTGCGTCAAGACATCTGCATGCGCTTAGGTCACGGTAACCCGTCGAACCCGATCAAGATGCTGGCACGTTCACCATTCTTGTACGGGCTGGATCCAGGTCCTGAAGTCTTCCTGAAACAAAGTTACATGACCAAGTGGCCTGATTCGTTTGCACCTAACCGTGTCACCGTGATCGATGCCGAGACCGATGTGAACGGCGCACTGCACAAGAAGTTACAATTGCCGATCTGCTGGTCACTCGTCAGCGATGATGAGATTGTTCTGTATGGTAATCAGGAATGGACGTACGACATTCCCAACTACGCCGAGCAGGTGTTGGCTGAGTACAAAGAAGTCATCGGTCAATGGGTCGAGATGATCCGTGAAACGTTGAAAGAAAAGAAAGGCGAGAACAAAGGTAAGTATCCAGAGTGGGTAGACCTGATCGAGAAGATTCCGGTGCGTGTTGAAATGTTGAAGAACGACTTCGCCATTACTAAAGGCATGGTCGATCGGCTACATGAAACCCAACCCGACATCGTCACAGGCTGGAACGTATTCTTTGATGCGAAAGTCATCGAGACGTCCATCGTCAATGCCGGACAAGATCCAGCTGACGTGTTGAGTGATCCTCGTGTTCCGTTTGAGTACCGTGGCGCATTGTTGCGAGAAGGTCAGCGTGACAAACTGACGGCGTCTGGTCGTAAGATGCAGCTCGATCCACAGGAACGTTGGAACGTTGTGCTCAACACAGCCTCCTGGCGTATGCTCGACGCGATGCAGGTGTATTGGCAGTTGCGTAAGGCAAAGGGTAAGGAATCTGGCGGTTACGGCTTAGACGCGATTCTAGGACGTCAACTCAAAACCGGTAAGTTGAAGTACGCTACAGAAGACACCATGGTTCCACCGGGTACGCTTCACTGGCACATGGACATGCAGAAGAACTACAAGGTCCGATACGGTGTGTACAACATCATCGACTCCTTGGGTGTATGGGTGTTGGATAAGAAGAACAACGACTTGTCTTCACAAGTCAGTTCGTTGGCAGGCCCTGCCGACTACTCTAACTTCAACTCACAACCGCGTGTCAACGCCACCGACATGCTCTTCAGCGTCTTGAAGATGCGTAAGAAAGTGATCTGTTCGACGTCCGACCAGATGGCTGATGAGAACGACAAGCTGGTAACCGGTAAGGACGGGTGGATTATCACCTTCCCCTCACACAACGTCGTGGACTCAGGTCTGTTCTTGTTTGAGGACATGCCGAACGTTCAATCAATGATCCACATGTTCAACGCGGATGCTGACGTTGAAACGACATACCCCACTGCTGAGATCATTCAGAACCTTTCCAAGGAGACGACAATCGCAGAACCATGCAGGGTGATGGGAGTGGGTCGAGAAGCATTGCGTCTCGCCAGTGTCAACATGACAGGTGGTCGAGGCAATGCCGTTGAGATCATCGAAACCATTTGCAAGATGCCCACGTTTGATCAGTGGGTAGAGTTAGCCAAAGAAAAGATGTGACATAAAGCCCCTACCCATGACCGGCACTCGCTAGTCATGGGTAGGGGTCTATTACGTTTACGTACTGGCGTGACGCTTGAAGTTCACTTCGATCGAGTCGATCACCGCGAAGGTTCCGTCTGGTTGATTCAACAACGATTTTGCAATGCAGAACCGTGAGGATTCATCCAGGATGGTAACCACGTTGTAATCGTTCTCAGGACCACCCAGGCCGGACAGATGGATGCTGACGATGTCAGTACCCGCCTTGGCACGGATAGCGCTCTCGAGCGTGTTACGGGAGATCACGGTAGCATCCAGACCAGCCACTGCTTCTGCAATAGCCGTAGCCTCGAGAGACTTACGGATGTCGTTATCACCGTACACTTCTTTGCTGACGTAGAAATCAATCGTCAACGATTGCGCCGTATGCAGCGTCTTCAGTTCGCTGTCCTCAACCAGACAGTCAACAAACTTCAACGTGTTACGCGGTTGGAAGTACAGATCGGTACGTTCGATGAGATTCTCACGCACAGCGCCTAAGGTCTCGTTGATCCAGGTCACCAGGATCTTCGGTGCTTCAGCAGTGTAGGTCGAATCATTGATGTCCGTCGCGTAACGATAGACCGCATCGAAGAGCACCACGTCCCACCAACGAATGATGTTACGCTCTGATTCCATGATCGGATTGCCGTTCTCATCGAGGACAGCTTCACCGGCCCTATGCCGCATTTCCTGCACACCGTCCGCATTGAGGACAGGATCGCCCTTAGCGAATTTGACCTTGAGGTGTTTGTCGGCACCCGTACCTTCGATGATCACCTGGTTGTTAGCGTCAGTGGCGTAAACGTTCTGCAAGTAGAACTTGGGAACATCCACTTGATAGGTCAGATACTTTCTCAGACCGATCATGCTGCGAGCACGAGCCCACAGACCTGACATCTCATCACCCAGCACCACCGAGATGGTTTCGTGGTACACGCCAATCGATCCATCAGGCAACAGGAACTTACCCACTGCATCATCCACCGGCATTTTAGTAGCACCGACGACAGTGTAGTCACTCACCGACCAGATCAAATGGAAATCTTGATGCAGGACGGTAGGGTAAGCTCGTTCGATAGGTTCGTACATGCTGAAGTTGGTCAGGGTCAACAAGTGATCCTTGGTGATGTCCCATCTCGTGCTCAGCTTGAACTCAAACCAACGTTCGCCATCGGAGCCTTTGGTGATCTGCACACCGTTGATGTACGCAAGGTCGCTTTCGCCATCGGGGTAGTACGCCAACTGCACATGCACCTGATCGTCACGCAGCGCTTGCCAAGCGGCATTGGAGCTACTCTTGATCTGGATCACGTAACCATCTTCATTACGAGTAATTGTTTCACTCGTACTGGAACTGATGGTCAGCCCCAAGGTGTCGTTACTGGCCATGTAGGACGTAACGTCTAACGTTGGTGCGTTGAGGAAGTAAGGACGTGCATGGAACTCGTTCTCACCAATGTCCAACACGTAATGCAGCGGCGTGTACAGGTAAGTGCCATCGCTGATGGTGTTCACCTTGGCATCACCTGTCAACAACTCGAGCGCACGACGATCAGCGTCTGAAACAATCTTCAAGACCCCGTCAGTGTTGCGATACAAAGTCTGAGGTGTCACGGTAAACCGTGTGCCGTTGTCAATGACCGTGTCCATGTTCACGATGTCACTGATTGCAGTCTTCATCGTGATAACAGCCGAGTCGATCCCGGTGCTAGCCTGACCCGCTGGGTTGGACGGCATTGCACGTGTCGCCAGGTACGTACGGTTGGTCACGTCATCGATGTTCATGATCACATCGAAACCCAGTTCGGCTAACTGAGTCCCCATCTGAGCATCACTGATCGGCAAGACCGAATCGCCAACCGAGTTGGTGAGTACACGTTGACGACGTTCTTCAAACGACGGCGCAGCTGCACCACCTGTCACGATATCCGTGGAGAAGATGCTAACAGTAGCCATCACGGTCAGAGGTGCGTAGTAGATCGCGTTGTCGTCTTCATCCAGGTCGCGCCATGTGGCGACGTAGTTGGTCGGCTCCAGACCCGAGAGCGACAGGTTCATCGGTCCCTTGGTAGTGTAGACATCCACCCGGATATCACGCGTAGTCAGATCGGTTGCGTAATACACATAGGGCAGTTCAATCGTTAACTCACCATCTATGACCTTATACAGCAAGGTTGGATCGGTAGGGTCGAATACTTGTTGGCTGCGAGTGGTCTTGATCTCAGACCACAGCCCTGACGACAAACGGCTGAACGCACGAACGTAATAGAAGTCATCGGTCAACGTCAACACTTTCTTCAGCGACTTCGAGGCGCTCAAGCTGTACTGGTAAGACGTCAGGAGCATCTGTTTAAGGAACACCCTCAAACGCACCATAACGACGTGTCCGCCGTTATTATCGGTGATGCCAGTCGTTACCAGACTCCAATCGACTTTGTTCCCACGCAGCGTTTGCAGAGGCGACAACTGACTGCCGTCATACACGACATCAATAGCACCGTGCGTCTTGACCAGGAAGTTAATCGGATACTGAAAGGTAAAGGCTGCATTGTTGACCACGATCTGCGTGTGTTTAGGGATGGTCAGTTTCTTGGTCCCAGTCGTCCCCACACGCACAGCGTTCTGCAAGATCTCGTCACGAGAGATGTAGATGTCAAACCACGTCCCGGCAGGCGTTGCAAACATCCCCTCGTAATCTTTGTCGGACAAGTGATAGTAAAGATCATCATCTTCCACCGCCATGACTGAATACTGACGGGTGTTCAGAATCTCATCGCGCTGTACAGCGCCTGCGGTCATCAACACAGAGGCTTCGATCAAGTGAGGGAAAGGCATCGATGGATCGACCATCAACACTTCACCATCAAACGCAGCTTCCAGGTTTTCCATCATCAAGCTGTTGAGCCGAGTAGGCTCGTAACGGATCTCAGCCATGGCAGCCAAAAGCTGAGTAGAAGTAATTGTCATTTCAAATCCCCATCAAAGACCTTTGATCAAACGCGCGTAGTCATCATTAGCAACCCACCACTCCAACTCCATCGTCCCAAGGTTGATCCAAGGGTAACCGTTGTAGTTAGTGGCAGCGAGGAAACGACGTTCTACTTTCGTGAAGCTGCTTTGCCGTTTAGTGTCAGACATGTTCGCGTTGTAAGACTGGATCCGCATGTTGAATTCAAGCAATTGGATCGGGTCGTTATACACGGCACCGACCGAGGCGAACTGCACGGAGATCTGTTTGTTCTCAAACTCGAATGCATCTTCACGGTTAAAGCCAAATCCTGCACCGATGGACAGGTTCTGCGGAACACTGGCGCCTGTGTGGAACCACTGCTCGATGTACCGGCCACTGATATCAAACTTGTAACGTTCAATGCGCGTGTTGAAATCCATCTCATCACGAGCACGTTGAAGTGGATGTGGGATACACGGACCTACACGCAATGCACCCATGTAAATGATCCAGGTGTGCAGCAATGCAAGAACCACGTTACCTTTAATGTTGTTGAACACGCACGTTACATCGTACCGGCCGTTGTACTCGGCAATCGAGTCCGGCATGATCCACACTTCTTTGGCAGCACCTTCTGGACTGCTGTAGATGTTCAATCCAATGTCAGGCGGGTTGCTCATGCTAACAATGGTGTTAGAGAGCAGCGCTATATAAGGGAAGTTGCGATCCACCAGCGGAGTCGGTTTTGCGATCTTGTAGGTGGTCGGATCAAGCATCATCCTGACAGCGTATTGATAGGTGAATGGATCCTGCGTCATCAATGCGGCCAACTGCCGCACCGTGGCAATGTTATCGTATGACAAATTGAGATTTGGCCTTGTGAACAACACAAGTCCTTGCATCTCTCTGTGCAAAGGCAAAGGAGCCATATTTGGCAGACGATTAAGCCCGTAAAGCACATCGGCGTATCGGCTGTATTCGGCGCCACTGCCCATCGTACGGGCGACGTTGTCCATCAACTCGTAGGCATCATCAAGACCACCAGATTGCGCCACGTGGTTCAAGATACTGGCGTAGGCATCGCCAAAGTCGGTTGCAGCTCCCATAACCAATCCTCAATCGTTGTAGATAAAGTTTCTATGAATCGTGATCGTTGGTCACGGTTTAACCATTAACGTTTCAATCGAGTAACTGGTCTTTCAATTAATTATAGAAGACCTTAGGAGAACCCAATGAGTATTGCAGGTGTGTTTCAAGCGGTTGGGGCGGGTGTAAGATCGGCTGCGGCGATGAAGGGTACTGAATACGTTGCCGGGGCTGTCGCTGGCGCCCTTACCGCTACCGCAGTCGGTACCACGCTTAACAAAGCTATTTCAGCCGTCGTTCGCGCTATGCAAGCAGGCGCTGGTCAAAACTTGGTTTCCAAAAGTGCAGGTGTTCGGGTTGAACCTTTTGTACTGGTCGACTCCCGTGCCGTGCGCCTTCCGTACATCAAAGACGTACTGAACGTCAACCAACGTCTGTTCACCGCTTACTACATGCTGGGCGTGAGTTCCGAGAACAAGATCGGTTCGATCAAAGTTGCCAAACGTCTGGACAACTTTGCACCTGACCGCAATCTGCTCGACGCAACCGCTTCGTTTCTGACTGCTGGGGCGGACATGCAATCGTCGACGGCATCGTTCCTTTCTACCGAGTCATATCACTTCGGCCTCCCATTCGTTGGCGAAGCGGCTGGCTTGCACCGTTATGCTGGTTACACAACTGAAGCTAACAACCCGGTTGTTGCCATCAGAACCCCACAAGCCTCTGGCGCTAGCGTCAATGGTGGTGGTGCTGCGAAGATCATCCAGGACGTCGGCAACTTGGCGATTGGTCAGATCGTTGACGTACAGATCCAAGACGGCGGTGCCACTGGCACTGTGCAAGTGATGATCCGTCTGCGTGTGATGGGTATTGATCCAGTAGCGATCGCTGGTATCTTGGCGTTGGGTGGTAACGACAACGGTATCTCGGCGCGCCTGCGTAAGTTCCGCGTCGGTGAACTCACCATGTGGAATGACCTGGTCATGCAACAGGACCGTATCGACGAATACCGTCGTACCGTCTTCGCTGACAAGTCGGGTTACTTCCGCAAAGCTCACGCTCGCAAGAACAAATCTCTGTTGGCTACCTTGCTGACTGGTACTCCGTCGGTGGCTGAAGCGACCTCGATCGCGATCATCACCAAAGAAACCCAGCTGGAAACCGAAGACCGGATGAATGGTCGTTTCAGCGACTTCGCCACGCGTCAACGCATGTTCGAAGACTCGTTGCTTATGCTGTTGACCGTGATCGATGCTGACATGGAAACGGTGACGATCTACACCCGCGACATCGAGGATTACGCTACCCACACCATTAAAGATCTGAAAGGTCCTGGTGCGGCTAATAGCAATGGTGATCTTGCTGACATCATGAAGTCCTACCTCGAAGGCCGCGTACCGGGCCGTCTGTAATTCCAACATCTGTTTAGTGAGAAATAGTCCAATGGATATCGCCGCATTCATCCGCAACCTCCTCCCGACGTTTGGGAAGAAAGATGTACGGGAAAAGCTTCGCATCATTTCCCGGAAGATCTCTGACATCGTCCAGCCTTGCCTGGAGTTGTTCCTGACCTCGATCGATGAGAAGTCATTGGTATCGGCGTACGGGATCAAGTTCAAGCGTGACTTGCTCGCGATCCTTCCTCCTCGCCTGCGTAACGTGGACAAGCCTTACGGCATGGTCCTGACCGCAGCGATGTCGAACGCCAGTAAGCTGGTCGACTTGCTCGAGACCTACATCACCAAGAACTTGAGTGAGACCATCAACATCGAAGGCATGACCTATCAAAAGGCATCCGTCATTCGGTTGATTGAATTGCTCGACTTCACGGTCGATTACGCCGGACGGCAACTGGCGTACCTGGTCGCTTCGGAAACCAACGTGGTCGCTTTCGAACGTCCTGATGGTAAGCCGTACACCCAGGCTGAAATGAACTACATTCTGAACAACCAAGCAACCTACTTCAGGATGCTGGATCTGCTCAACGGCGATCCAAAGAAAACGTTCTCGACGATTGAAAGTATTCCTGAGATCGTGATGGGCGACATGGCCATCGGCGAAGTTCCAGCGTTGGCAGGTGCTTCGGCTGACCCTTTGCTGCTGGGTGCCATTCCTGGCATCTCCAACATCTTCCATTGGGTCGGCATCCGCGTCGTTGACTACGAAGTCGAACGCTACGAATGTGCCTTGAAACAAAAGCGTGATATCGAGCTGCGTCTGGAGTCGCTGAAACAGCGCCGTCTGGGTAACCTCGACGCACAGACCGAGTCGATCATCGAAGGCTACGAACGTGAGCTGACTCTGTCACGTGCCAAGATCGCTCGCTTTGAGGAGAAAGCCCGATGAGACTCGTCTATACGCACCGTGGGTTTCCCACTGCGATGGACGTGACGTCGGGTGTGGAGAGCATTTACGAGTCTCCCGCCATCAGCGACATCTACCGCCGTCGTATGGAGCAGAACCGGCCTGACGTAGCCCTGGAGCTTGTTCAGATAGCTACTATGACCAAAGAGTGGCAAGCGACGCGAGGGTTCTTTGTACCCTCGCTGAGTCCAAGTGTTCGCATCAGTGGTGCGGTGGCTTCCTTCATTGGCGAGACCGCTCTCTATCTGACGAAACAGATCACCCGCCGTCGTGTCTCGTTTCAAGACCGTGGGTTGATGATCAAAGCCGATGCATTGGTTGATGCGCGTCTTCCTAACTTCAGTAAAGAAGAACGTGCGGCAATCGAAGAGCTTTCGTTTCTGAGCACTGAAGAAATCATCCAAATGTGGGTGGTGAACCTGGGTGTTGATGATCTCTCGCAAACCCTCCAGTTGTATGTAGGTGATCGCAGCAACGCTGCCGCCTCGTAATACTGTGCGTATACGCCGTCGGCTTGCATACCGACGTAATTTTCCTAGGAGTTTTAAACGTTATGAGCAATTCCACTCTCGCAGCATCCCTTCGCCAATACGCTATCGAAGCTGGCGAAATCGGTGAAGATCCGATCAAAGATGATCCGTCCCTGATCGGCGCTGAAGAAATCACCATCGTCACCGACAACACCCAAACCGAACTCGAAGAAGCTCTGGAAGAAACTTCCGAGAAAGTTGAGCGTCTGGAAGACAACGGCGCCGGCGCTGAAAAGATCATGGACGCTGTTGAGTCCCTGGAATCGTACGTTTCTGCGATCCTGGCCAACCGCGAAGCTGGCGTTCCTCTGAACGGCCCAGCCATGCAATACCTGAACATGGGCCTGACCGCCTCCCTCGAAGCCCGCGACATTCCTCGCGAAATCTTCGAAGCTGACGTGCTGGCTCTGCACACTTCCTTCGAGTCCAACTCGAGCGAAGACTACAGCACTGAAGCTGAAGAAAAGGCCAAAGGTCTGCTGGCTCGCCTGTGGTCCATGCTCAAGGCCGCCGTCTCCGCCATGGCGACCGCGTTCAAAGAGTTCTTCACCACCATGGGCAAAAACGCCAGCGCTATCAAAGCCGCCGGTGCCAAGCTCAAGCGTGTTGGCGGTTCGATCAAAGGCGAAGTCAAAGAAGGCAAAGTCTCTGTCGGCAAGAACTCCCGTCTGGGTGAAGGCGCTTCGATCAATCCAGGTAAAGCACTGGACGATCTGAAAGCTCATTACACCACCGACGTGCTCGGCATCACCAAGCAGATCCGCGCTACCCTGGGCGACCTGTCCACCGTGCTGGCTGATCCAACTCCTGCCAAGATCGAAGCGTGGGAAGCGTCTGCCGCTGGTAAAGCTCCTTCGAGCAAAACCGTCGTGCTGCCAGGCGCTTACTCGCTGAAGTACGTGGCCGGCGTTGGTTCGGGCTTCGAAGCTCTGTCCAAAGCAACCTTCTCGGTTGTCGGCTCGGCTAACGCCAATGCCGCTGGTCAGATGGATCCGCTGACTCCTGCTGAAATCACCGCACTGGGCGGCAAGATCGAAGCGATCGGCACTCTGATGGAAACTGCTGCCAAAGAAGTTGACACCATCGTCAAGGCTAACGACGCTCTGCTGGCTAACGCCGACAAAGCTGTTACCAAGGCTGCTGGTGGCACTCCTGAGCAGGTGGCTGCTGCGCGTAAAGCTCTGACCTCGGCTCGTTTCGCGATCGTTGCGAACAAAGGCGTGATCCCTGCTTACCTGCGTCACGTTGGCGCTGCTGCCAAAGAAGCTTACGGCGTTGGCATGGCCTCCGCTCGCAAGTACGGCGCTGTAGCCGCTGCCGCTGCTCCTGCTGCCGCTGCTACTGCCTAACGGTAGTTGCAACTGATTGAACATATAGGCCGGGCTTGTCCCGGCTTATATGCTGCTAGCGACTTTATCCTATGACCTAATAACCCTACAGCACAAAGGCGGCTTGTATGGACAATGAATTACTGGATCAGGATCCGTTCCACGATCTAATACAAGCTGACAGTACCTTGAGTGCAAGCTTCGAGAATCTTCAGCGTGTGATGGACTCCTACACCGCGCTGGAAAGCTTCATGCAAGCAGGTGAATCTCTGCCCTCATTCGAGTCTGTATCGCGCCCAATGATCGCAGCTATCCTGGGTGGTACCGATTACGATGTAGACGATCTCGACGTCAGCGTCGAGTCAGTACGCGGGATGGTAGGTTCAGCTGTTAAAGCAATCCTTGCAGCCTTGCAGAACTTCTTCAAGTCCCTGTTCTCTTTTCTGAGCAGTATGGACTTGGCGGCTTCCTGGCTGATGCGCAAAGTTGTTCTCCTGGAACGGCAGGTGGCGTCGAGCCGTGGTAAAGTGGCTCAGCAAGAACGCGTAACTCTGGGGCGTCAGTACAAGTACTTGCGTGTGGGTAAAGTCTTTGCTGAAGATTCCCTGCGTCTTGAAACTGAACTGAAGAACCTGCTCGGTGTGATCAATGTGATTAACACTGAATATTTGAACTCCGTTCTTAAGGTTGCTGAACGTCTGCCTGCTGCTGTACGTGGCAAGACTTCAGATGCCTTAGTCACCGAGTTGGTAGGTTTGATCCGTGGTGTCCCTTTCGATGGACTGGCTTCGAAGATGGGGATGTCCGATGTTCCCTACGAACGCTTCAGTCGTAAGAACGTGCAAGCCACCAGTCCATTGCTGGGCGGGAAAAGCTTGTTCTACCTTAAGTCTGATTTGGATGCTAAAGGTGTGCGAGGTTTCAGGTTCCATGGTTTCAGTTATGACACCACGGGACGGGACGTAGGTCGTGTAGAAGCAACGCATGACTTCAACACCCTGTCACCTGCACAGATCGGCAACATCCCAACGGTGGTGCGTGAGATCCTACAACAGATCTCCAAAGGTGCTAACGCCAGTACCCGCAGCCAGATCACGCGTACACAACGCACGTTGGATAACTTCGTCAAGGCTCAAGAGTCTTCGGCAGGTGGTGATGTGGACGCTATCCGTAAAACTGTATCAACTCTCACTTATTGGATGTCTTCTCCATCCAGAGCCCTTTTCATTGACTCGATGTCGGTCTGTCGAGCAGTGGTTCTTTATTGCAACGCGTCCATTCGAACCTACAGGTGAATCATGTCTCAATTTAAACAACAGTACCAAGAAGCACTCAAAGGCGGAGCAAGCCTGGAGTCCGCTGAGATTGCCGGTATGGCTGCAATGCCTGTCGACAGTAGCGAGTGGACTCAGGACGACGTTGAAGACATGCTGGAAGATCGTGACAGCGTTATTGTATCTGATGATGCCGTCACCGACCTGGCTGCCGATGGTAAGTTCCTGGCCGCATCGTCTGCCGTCACCAACGTGGTAGGTCAGGCTGCAACGGCTGCTGAAACCATGCCACCTGCTGTAGCCGAAGCGTTTGTCGATCAAGCCAACTGTGTGATCAACGATGCGTCGAAAGTGATTGGTTCGCCGATCCCTAACCTCAAGTGTGACGAAGATGGTTTCGTCAACAACGCGTCGATGGAAGGTCTGTCCGATTGGTTCGGTACTGCTGCCCGTGCATTCAAAGCTTCCACCGGTCAGTTCTTTGGCCGCATCGCTTTGACGTTCACTCGTCTGAACGAAAGCTCCAAGGGTTTGCTCAACCGCTGCTCACGCATCCGTAGCAAAATCAAGTCCCGTAAGGGTGCAGGCGGTAAGGCGCTGAAGATCAGCTCCAGCGATCTGCGTTACCTGATCCTGGGTGATGGCTACGTCAACAACCCGATCGCAGCGTTGAATGAGTTCAGTGCGCTGAGTCTTTCGGTCAGTCAAGTCGTCGAGCAGTATTTTGACCGTGTGGACAAGATCCTCAAGGCCAAGATCTTCGATGCGTTGGCTAATGCCTCGGGTAACCGTTCGGTGTTCACCAATATCGAGACGTCTGACCTGCTCAAGCAACTGACTGACATTATCAGCAAACAACCAGCACTGAGCCTGGGTAATGTGAAGTATGCAGTCAGTAAGATCGACTCGTCCAAAATCATCGGCGTGACCTTGCAAGACCAAACCCCACTGGCCGAACAGCTGGTCAAGCATCTGGACCCTATCCAGTCGCTGACCAATGAAGAAGTCATGGAATGGGTCAAAGGTCTGGAAGACTTGATCAACGCTCAAATGACGCGTCTGGAGAAGATCACCGACCGCACCAGCCGTTCGTTCGACAATGTACGCTCCACGCTCGAGAAGCTGAACTACACCGGCGGTGACAAAGATGAGCCGCTGCTGGCTGACGATGTCGACGTCATCGAACTGTTGCGTTTGGAAAATCAGATGGTCAGCGAAGTCGGCGCTATCTGCGAACGTCTTGCCAGCTACCAGCAAGACCTGGTCAACCGTCTCGACTCGGCGTTGGTCGTTGTAGAAGAATCCCTCTTCCAGGACTGATCAGACATAAGGCCTGCACGCAGAGGGTACTGCCCTCTGCGTGTTATGCCGCCACCTGACAATAGGTAGATCATCCAATGCCGCGAATTACAGTCAAACTCGCGTCCAGTTACGAGAACATCTCAAGACCTGTGTGTATGGGTCTGGCTCGGGATGTAATGGTGCTGTGCGACATCGACGAGAAGACACCTGTGTTCATGCCAGGTGAGTTTGAACAAGTCAATCAACCCAACACTGAAATGGGTGGATCGGGCGAAGCTATCTTTGAAAGCTTTGAACGCATCATCGTGGTAGCCGAAGACAACATGCGTCAAGAGTCTGTTCTGAATCAGGTTGTACGTCAGAACGAACTCCCACCCATGTTGGAAGATAACCGACTGGGGATCAGTGTACGTCCCGTCTACATGCAGTCGGACATCACGTTGTCGTTCCGCTACATCTGTAGTACACGTCAGCAGGCTATCAAGTGGCGCGATGAGTTCGCTGCAAGGCGGGCTGAGAACCGTACCAGCGTCTCCCATGAGATCAGCTACAAGATCCCAGTGCAGGATGGCGTCATTGGTCTATTGGCACATTTGCATCATCTGCGTGAAAAGACGGCAGGGTATGGTGAAACGTTCAACGAGTATTTTAGAAGTATCCAGAAGCGTGAGTTCATTGGACTGGGTACTCAGGATGGGGACATTGATAAACTCCTCATCGCTGTTCCTGAGAAACAAGTGGAAGTCACAGGGTGGTTTGATTTCAACGAGATCCCCAAGGAAACCAAGATCAGTGGTAACTCAACGTGGGAGATTCAATTCACCTACCGTCTGATGTACCACCGTGCCACTCACTTGTACATTTCCTATCCGTTGATGGTTCACCAGAGTCATATCTCGAAAACCTACTTCTCATCTCGTCCTCGGTATTGCATTGAGGAGTTGAACAAGAACGGGGCCATTGGGATCAAGGCACTGGATGCAATCGATGGTCAGTACAACCACTTCCCGGCACCAGCGGACGGGATGCGGATTCCAGCTTACGATGAGTGGATTCCACAACCTCGTTCACAACCGCCCATGAGCGTCTCAGCAATCTCGTGGATGATTCAGCTCAATCCTAAAGATTCTCAGGATATCTTGAACCTGACCCAGCTTCCAGACATGCGTCTGACTCTGGAGATGGACACGTACCTGAAGGTCATCTACAAGACGCTGCACAAACGTGGTGGTGGGTTGTGCTTCCTGACGCTGTACGCCAACGACATGCCGCTCGATGAAGCATTCCTCACGGTGGACAAGGATCTGAACGTACGGGCGACTGTACCTTTGGATTTACGTAAACAATACCACCTGCGTCTGAACTTTCCAACAGCTTACATGCTGTTCAATAAAGCGACGATCAGGTTGATGCAAACACACAACAAAGCAACGTTGCAAACATTTCAATCCATCCTACCTTCACTTGATGTCGAATACGCATTGTCTCTTCTGATCGGTGGGTTGTATCTACCGGAAGCTTATATCGCCTGGTTCTACAAATACCTGGAAGATCACGGGACAGGTTTTGCACCGGGTACAGGTGGTATTGGCGAACATGTCAATACAGGTTCTGGTGAAGGTGGTGGGTTACCTCAAGGTGGTGGTGTAAGTGGTATCGGTGGACCAGGTAGTGGGAACAACAGCGGTGGGAACGGTAATGGTCCGACAGGTCCTGGCAACGGTGGTCAGAGTGGCGGGGATGGTAGCGCTCCTACACCTGCTGAGTGGACAAAGCCCGTTTGGCAGCGACGTGGTACCAATGGTAACCATTGGGTCCAATGGCTGATCATTGCGACAGCCAATCGTTAACGGCATACGGCGGGGAGTGATCCCCGCCTTTAATTTTGAGAGGTCTCGTTATGCCAGTGGTAACCGAACCAGAAGACGAAAAGAAGTTTCTTGAACCCAACCTCATCATTGCTCCTGAAGATTACCAAACGCCAGTAGTCGATACACGCAAAGTTGATTACGACGGACTGTCGACTTACATCGGCGGGATGAAGTGGGCAAACGACTATTACTCGCAGATCCAAGGACGTGACAGCGCTGCGGCATCCTTTCAAGATGACCTCCCCGCACCGTTTGGTCAGTATCGTGAGATCCGTGGTTTCGAGATTGTCGTTACCTCAGAACTCAGCGGTGGTCAGAACTCAGAAGACGCCCGTGGCTTTACCAAGGTCGGCGCTGGCTTGGTGTACAGCATCATCACTCCACAAGTGGGTGACGTGTTCATCGCTGACGTAGGTAATGGCAAGAACGCGGCATTGCAGATCACCAGCAGCACACGTCAGAGTATCTTTCCAGAATCACCATCGGTGGTTGAATACCGCATCACACGTTTTGTCGACGAGAAATTCCTCAAAGCGTTGAAGGGCCGCGTCCAGCAGACGTTCTACTTCATCAAACAAAACTTTCGCAATGGCGTTAAGTGTCTGTTGACCGAAGAAGAAGTCAACATCACTCAGGATCTGGGGGAGTCGTATTTCCGCTTGATGAACCTGTATCTGCATGACTTCTTCTCGGAACGTTACCACACGTTGTTAGTACCGGGACAGAATACAGCAACCTACGATCCGGCAGCTGTCAGGTTTGTTCGCAGTATCTTGGCGTCTGGCGATCATCGGCTGGTGATGCAGATTACCGAACTGGGTGTGTCGCACGATGTATTTTCTAAAGAATTTACCTTATTCGATGCAATCAAAAACCGTGATGCCAACTTGCTGTACAGTTGCTCCAAGAAGATGGCGTTGAGTTCAGTGGCTGCGTATCGCACGTATCCCTGGATGGCAAGCATCTACTACAGCGGTATCAAACAGATCGTCAGTCCTGTCGATGTCGGGTTCAGCGTCAACCACGAGAACCACATTCCTCACGCCTCCATCGGTTTCGAGAAAGCGCAAGTGGGACATCGTGATATCGATTCTATCCTGCCTCAGCTGGGATTGGTCGAAGAAGAAGATCGTCCAGAATACGGTCGTTACATCCACCGCATCACCAAGGACGATTACTACGTCTTCAGCGAAGCGTTCTACAAAGACACCGAAGGGAAGTCCATGCTCGAAACCATGGTCCTCGAACGTCTGCGTGGTCGGGCGATCAACTTGGGTGATCTGGCTGAGATGGCTAATTACGCGGTGAAGTTCGATAACCTGGAACGGTACTACTACATTCCAATTATCCTCACCCTCATCAAACTGGCTTCAGGAGTTCTGTAACGTGCAAACTACCTCGTTGACCCAATCCGGTTACCGTCTCAAACCCAAAGATAATAAGCGGCGGTCAACGGCGTACTACATCTTCGATCCCGAAGCGACACACATCTTCGAGATTGATCATGCACACTTCGTTGCGCTGAACAAACGCTTCAACGTCCCTATCGTCACTACCGGTGTCGCGGGTGACATGGAACGTATCGCTGCTGAGATGGTCAGTACCAGCGGGACAATCTGGAAGATGGTGGAGCTGTTCGTTGATGGCGCTACCCTATCTATCCCAGATACAGCGACCGCCGCTGTGATCTATAGGCGTATCCTGGATCACTTCGACCATCACTTCACATTGATGAAGACGGACAAGATGTACCACGCCCCACCTGCTGAAGACTTCCGGGCGATGGGTGAATTCGCCACCGCTATCCGTCCGTGGGCCTTGCAAAGTAATCCTGAGATCGAACAGGTCCAGGGCCACAAGATGCAAAAGTTCCTTCCGATCCGAGCGACGTTCAGTCAAGCGACTGTGGCGATGGTCAAGAAGGAAGATGTCATTCCGAAGAGTGTCAAGCTGATGGACAACATCGAGCGGTATCTGGAGATGCAAAATGGCGGTTGAACTCGAAACGTCGGCCATCTTCGAAACAGCGAAGAAAATCGGCAACTCACCCGGTAGTCCGTACTTCATCTTGACGGTAGAAATCAAAGCGGGCGGAAAGGACATTGTCCCGTTGCAGATCCTGCGCCACGACATCGGACGGCGTTACGTGGACTCCTACCAGGATAACACCTCACTGGTGGTGTCCATGGGGATGGGTACGTTGATGAACGAGATCAGTCCCTTCCAGGACGATCTTAAGCTCACATTAAACATCTCCCAGTGCGATGAGTACGCTGCGCAGCTGACAAACCTCCCTGTGTTCTCCAGGACGTTTAAAGCGTATCTGGGTGATGACATCCCTCGTGCTTCTGAAGCGGGTAACAGCCCGGTCATGGAAGACACCGAGACGGCTAACCGTAGCACCATCCTGCATGTCCGGTTTATCCTGGAAGAAGTAGCAGTGGAGCAACTGCGCAAGTTCCCAGTGGGGATTAACGCACGGGGCGTTCCACCGTTCATGGTCATGCAGACGTTGTTGGTCAAAGCGTGTCAGGCGTTGAAGTTGGGTAAGGATGAAGTGATCACAAACTTCGACCTGGTAGAACCTAACAACACCGCAGGACGCGATCACGTGATCATCAAGGATGGGACTTGTATCCTGGATGTACCTGACATTATCCAGAACACTCAAGGCGGGATCTATTCCACCGGCTTAGGTTTCTATATCCAGGGTCGGTGTGTTTACACCTGGCCGATGTATGACGTGTACCGTCAAGATACCGCCAAGCGAGTGTTGCAGATTGTTTTGGCACCTTCTAAGTATTCGAGGATGTTGGACCGTACGTGGATGGATCAGGGTCGAATGATCACGATCTACTCTGCGGGTGTCTCCAAGGTCATTGACGACTCGTTGGGTAAACTCAACACCGAAGGTAACGGCGTACGCTTTGCAGCCGCTGGTAAGTTGTTGGAAGGCTTTGCGACGGTGGCTGGTAACAAGGCAACGGTATCACGTAGTGCCAACAACAATGAGTACACCACGGCGATTGTAGGTAATGGTCAAAACCTGGCGCCAGTGTCCGGTCAAAAGGTGAGTTCCAATATCTACCTTGAAACCAGCAAGTTGGCCAAGCGTAATGGCGCAATCATGATTGTACCGTGGCGGCGGAGTAATCCTGAGTTGCTGACACCTGGAATGGCCGTAGAGATTCTCTACGACTACAAAGGCGTCATCAGGACGATTGAAGGTTCCTTCCTGGAAAGCATGAACAGTTACGAGCTGGACGGTGAAGGGATGAACGTGGATCGGTGGACAGCCAACACATCGCTTCGAATCTTCATTGATCGAAACGATCCTGACTACATCGACTTCTTGAAAGACGGCGGCCAGTTGTCCGCCTCGCCTGATATCGGATCTATCTGAAGATTTATTGAGTGCTACATTACTCTCTTGACTAGACAGGCTGGAGGACACCCCTCCAGTCTACCACCAGACAGGAATCAGGAATGATTTTAAGGGTAACTAAATATGAGCAGTACACTCTCTCCCGATGCACCTGTAGTGGAACAGGGTAAGCTTCTCAACATGATCATGCATCAGGGCATGGACAAGATGACGCACAAGCAGTTCATCGTCCTGAAAACGTTTGATTATGGTGATTTGCTCGAAGAGATTCGTTCACAAGGCCACATCAAGAGCGAGGATGTGTTTGTAAGGCTCTACAACGTGCTTATGGAACGCGAGATCATCGAACCTATCCAATCATGCATCTTGGATATAGGTGTCCATGGTCGAAGCTCCAAGGCCGTCCAGGAACATTACCGGCATAAGCTCAACAGTAACAGCAGTCTGATGAAAACCCTGATACATGAACTGGAGAAGATCCTGTTCACGTTTGATGGACCAGAAGGTGAAATCCATCTTCTTAAATCAGGCGGCGTTGAGACGCTAGGTCATGTGCTTGTGAGTCTGGAAGATGGTACCGGCATTTATGCCAGCACGACGTTGGATCTTATCGGCCCAGGTGCGTCGGACTTCCCTGATTTATTTGAGGAGGAAATCAAACAGGCCCTGCACGGATACTTAGTTGACAATCATCCAGGCTTGTCGATTAGCATGGACATCAAGATAAGGAGGTCTGAACTAGCGTTAGCTACTGGAGATTTCTTATGCTCGATGTAACTGTCCTTGTGCAAGACGTCCAAACCGTACTCCAACGCAAAGATCCTCATGCGGCTGTTCTGATTACCTTGCTCGTTAGTGAGCACCTGTCAGAAATCCCAGCCGAAGACATCGTTTCAGAATTCAACAACCACCACATCGACGCAAGAGTTGGTCAGTATCACCTCTTTCTTTCTATTGAGGGATCACGGCTACGCATTCCTTTACGTCCCTTACTTCAAGGTGACAAACATGAGCTACCGATTAAAAAGCATCACAAAACCCGCTGAACGTCAATCCATTCTAACCACCCTCGCCATTGCTGCGATGATCCACCAAACCAATGAGGCTGTACAAGAAACTGCAAAACACCTGATGCGTGATGCATCGATATCGTTGGTCAAGTCTCTGCTCAAACCTCTGTCTGAAAGTCACAATGCCCTAGACATTGTGATCGATGAAGTGGTCTATCCGATTGAAGAGAAGATCCTCGGTCGGGTAACGCTGGATAACTACACCTACGACATCGTCATTACGTGGCGAGGCATTCTGGATTACACCACTGATCAGATTGCATTACTCACCGCTGGCAGGTTTATTCAGCGAGGTCTGATAGTGGGCCGGATCTACATGACAATGATTCACCCTGTGTATCGTCATGAGTATTCGACCAGTTTGGATCTGGCTGAAGTATCACGGTTCTCGCGTGCGGATATTGAGCATGCGGCATAGACGACATATAGCCCGGCGTGAGCCGGGCTATATGCTGCTTCTTTTTTTTGCAGTGAATCACGCCGCCTTGAAAGTGGCCAAGCTTTTCTTGCCGTGCGTGTAAGCGCCTTTAGCTACATCAGTTGCCAAAGGCATCAACGTACGCACAGCGCTAGGTACTTTAGCCAACAGAGCACTGACAACCTTAGGACTGATTTTGTCCATGTTGTCTTGCTTCAGTTTACCCTGCAACCGAGTGATGGTGGTGACCGCTTCTTTAAGCGAGTCGCTTTGTTTCTCCATCTCAGCGCCCAGCATTACGATTGCATCGGCCAAGCCCTGAACGCCGTTGTTGTCAAGAACCTTAACGCTTGGTACGCCCGCATCACCAGACAACGTTACTTTCAGCGTCAAACCGCCGATCGTACCGTCTTCAATTGCCACGGTTTTGTTACCGGGGAAATTTTGAGTCTTCTTGATATCAGACGTATTAACCGAAGCGGTCAACGTGCTACCGTCTTCTTGACCAACGCCAAGAGACTCTTGGAAAGCCTTACCTACCATGACCGATGTAGCGGCAGCCAGGTAGATACCTTTCCACTCATTGCAATACGCACGCAGAAGATCAGTTGTCTTGTCGACAGCGTTTTCGGGAGCCATGTCCGCGTCACCCACTTGCAGGTAACTGGTCCACGAAGCGCGGCCTTCAAATTCGGTCTGATCAGGAGTACCCTTACTGGCCACAGCAGCGGCTTTCAAGGACGCGCCCATCTTCTTGACAGCGGCAGCGTGGTTCTTGAGATTGGTGACGAAGGTACTCACGTTGGCGATGAAAGACTTGATCACAGCCACGAACGCATCCCACAGGCGCTTGAGCATGCCCTTGGATTTACCTTCAGTGTCTTTACGGTTCTCATCACCCGTCTGGGTAACGCCGACAGCTTCAAAGCTTGCGCTGTAGACATTGGATTCCAGAGCAATGCCCATCGAACCCAGTACGGCGTGCATACCCAGTTGATATTGACGAGCAACACGGCCGTTCCAGTCACCTTCAGGTACGGTGTCAAGGAACTGGGAGACGTAAGACTCCAAGGACTCAAGACCATTACCCATTTGCTCAACGTTACGGCTGATAGCGCCAACGGTGTCACAAGACGATGCCAGTGCGTCAGTCGATTCTTCGATATCGCGTTCAGCAATGACCGGGTCCAACTCAGCCGCCATGGCGATTGCTGCTGCATTCTGTAGCGGGTCGTTATGCACTTGCATAATCGTTATCCTTCGGTTCCGTAGCGGTGAGTGCAGGCGTCGATATAACCGACACACGCCTTAATGGTTTTGATGTAATAAGGGCTGGTGTTAGTCCAACCCCAGGACGAGAGAGAACAAGCTTTGCTCAGCGCCTTGAACGCATTACGCAGTTCAGTGACATTGACGGCTTCTTCATCCTTGACATTGACGCCCTTGCTAAGAGATGCTACTTGTGCAGTGAGCTTCTCTATTGCAGTGACTTCCGTGTTCAGCTTGTCCAGCACCGTCATTGCACTGATAGCGTCGTTGATCCCATCCTTCATTTCTTCAAGGGTAAGGATCTTGGCCAAGTGATCTTTAGCCGTCACGATGGGGTCGATACTGACGGTTGCGCCGAGAAGCGGAAACTCCCCTGTGCCTTCTTTGAGTTCCAGACTGTGCGTCACCACAAAATCAATCTGAACCTTGGCGTTTGCTTTGTTGGACTGTGAGGCGTGCGACTTGATCGCATCAGATGCCTTAGTCAACGCAGCGGCGGAGACCGAAGACGTGGGCAGAGAGACCGAAGTAATCCCCTTCCACTGATTACGCCAAGCTGTTACGAAGTCTTCAAAACGCGCCACGGTGTTGACGATCTGAAACGACGGCGACACTAGACGTTCGTTCTTGTCAGTCAACCAGATCGCGGAAGTACCCAGGTTGATTGTCCCCGAAGGATCTTTGATCGAACCCTTAAGCGCATCAACCTTTACCTTGACCTTAGCTGCGTAATCTTTGACAGCCTTAGCGTTGGTATTGATCTTGGCAAAGAAGTTCTTCATGGCGTCTGCCAGAGCCTTGAGGGCTGTGTAGATCCACGAGAAGATGCGACTCACCAGATTGTTCTTGCGATCGATCACTTCGGAACTGTATTGCTTCAACGTCATACCGGATTCAAACGAGGGTACGATCATCGACGACGGAATGTCAATACCCCGTGCACGCAGAATACACTCTACAGAGATGCGAAGTAACTCACCACCCTGCTCATCCAAACCCTGCTCCCCGTAGGTAGTCAGAGTCTGATTTACCAATCCTTCCAAACCGTCCGCGGTCTCTACGCCATCAGAGATCAAGGTAACCTGCGCATTAACAGACTCGGCAACATCGACCAAACTTTCGATGTTATTCGCAGCGTCTGTTTCCAAGAGTGCAATCTCTGCGCTCTCTAAGGCAACACGTTCCAACTCAATCGCATTGGTGTCGACACGCGGTAATGGCTTGCATTGAGACATACGTCTTAACATGTCGCTCATTACCGGATCCTTTGTCTATTATTGCGTGGCAACCACGGTAGGGTCGAACTTGTCGGGCGATCCTTCAGCATTCTTATCCTTACGACCCACCGCCATGTCGATAACCCGCACACTGGCTTTGATACCAGTGAGGACCTGAGGAACGGTTTTCACCCAACCGGAGATCATGATCGA